>Ga0068713_1000773_pt1 | contig 52193 bp, 42 predicted proteins | sample MTBAKSrepl2MetaG_FD_62223 | JGI IMG/M metagenome (GOLD analysis project Ga0068713, IMG submission 62223) | Enrichment culture microbial communities om Arthur Kill intertidal strait, New Jersey, USA, that are MTBE-degrading - MTBE-AKS2 (Arthur... | ecosystem: Environmental > Aquatic > Marine >... | reverse complement strand
ACAAAGATACTATGTGGCCGGATTGCTCCGGAATCGGTGGCCGCTTTGGACCGGAATGGGTGGCCGGATTACTCCGGATTAGGTGGCCGGAATGGATCGGAATACGCACCGAGCCACTTATGATTTGATCCGCTGACCCACAAATCTACAGTTCCATCCTCATTTAATTCATTTCCGAATTTGATGCCATTTTGATTTTGAGCCCGGTCGCGCCACCTTAAAGTGGCAAAATTAACCAGCTCAACAATGACATCAATGGCTGCGGCTGGATTCAGCTTAAGAAAGAGAAAAAAGGGCCCTCGAAAAAACATAGGTTCATCAGCATCGCTTACCGTTCCATATCTCCTAAGTCCGAAACTACTCTGATTATACTCACGGGTGGGATGTGATATACATAACGCTAGAATCATCTCCCTTGCTGTATCTGGGCGTGCCATGATCAAAGATCTCAAAGCGTTCCCATTCATGCAAGCTTTCCGGAAAGCGGTACCCACCATTTCGGTTGGACCATTAGGCCACGGGGGCGAAAGACGTCCCATAAAAGACTCAATTGAGTGAGTGGCCATCAATCGCTCTGCATATTCTCGGTCTTCATGACACCTCTTCTTATAAATTTCTTCCTCTTTTATGATGGCGGCTTCGGCTCTTTCCCGAATTTCGGGAGCTTCAGGATTCCGCTTTGCCAACTCCAATCCGAGTTCTGAAACCTCATCAGGGAATTCGTGAGCAGCATATAGAAATGCCTCGTACGCGGCACGGTCTGCTTCATCTGAGAAATGAATTTTTTCCGCTTTTAAAGCCTGAACTTCACGAGCGATTCGAATCGCGAGTTCCGCAGTTTCCCGTCTCCATAGAAAGGATTCGCCTGATTCGCTCTTGGGAGGAGTAGTAGCCAGCCAAGTCTGACAAAGCTCGGCCGCAGACTTAATTGCCAGTTTCTTCACTTCATCCTTGTGGGCGTGAAGAAAAGACAACATCGGACCCCAATAGAGCCAGAGAGGAGTTCTTATCGTGGATGAGACCCAAATATTTGAACCTTTTTGCCCCATTAAAGTGGAGATTGTCGGATCGGGGACTGTTGCTCTCTGCTTGAAATTAGTAAGCAGTCTTCTCAAGAGTCTTCCGTTGTCTGCCTGGAGAGTCGGCCATAAGAGCTCTAATAGAGTTCTTGCATTTGGTGCGAATATGATACCTTCAAGAAGTAAATCTGTTGCAATTCGCCCCGCCTTTGAATTGTCATCCAACTGTTCATACAGGTCTTGCCAGTTCTGCCCTCTGGTATTATGCTCTAAAAGCCTCAGGCCTAAATGACGAATCGCATTATGCCATCTGGGGTTCTCTGCTTTGCTTCGGATTTCATTAGTTAGCTGGGCGCTTATGGCGCTGGATAAAATCTGTAACCGGGACCAATCGCCTAACAAATCGTGGGTAAAAGTAATTCTTCCATTCTTCTCCTTTACCAGCAAACGTTCTACCAAATGGACCAGTAATTCCAATTCAGGTGAATCCAACTCCTCCATTGTCACTCCTGATGAAAAGCCATCTGCTTCTTTCACTCCTATTTTCCTAAGCAGGCCCCCTAGCGCAAATCTTTGTGGTCCATTTTGAATCCAGCCGTTCCAAATCCAATCTATTAAATCTGAAAGCCCAGCGAAGCGATTTGCATCCGGGATTTCATTTTCAGCGGCTTTAGAGATTAAATCTAGGATCTTCAAATTATGAAGAAAAACAAGCAGGTCTGGTCTAATTAGAAGCGGAGCTATTTGGGGTAATCTTTCGGTTACCGGTGCGAGTTCGTTCAAACTGGGGTATGGGATTGAATGTATTACCTCTTGTGAAAACCCATTACTCAAGCCTAGTTCTAATCGAATGGCTGGCCAGTTCAAAGGCTGTGAAGTAATGATGAGATGCCAGCGGGAACTTGGATTTTGAAATTCCAAAGCTTCTAGGATTTGTAACGTTTTCGCTTTGTGAGATAGGCCGTACTTTTCGATGCCGTCGAGAACCAACAGTGGCTTACGGTCACCAGCCGAACTGAGAAGCATTTTAATTTCGTGCGTTAAATCCATACCCCGATCTGAAGCATTCGATATTCGGCCAAGAAAGAAGTCTTCATCGATCCAGACAATTCTGTCGAAATCCCTTTGTTCAGCGATATTTTTCGCCAAAGCGGATTTGCCTGTACCAGATTCCCCAAGAAGAGCCGCTATTCGCGAGTTCTCTAATCCTTGTTGTATTTGCGCGGTAATTTCGTTTCGAGGTAGCTTAATACCAGGGCCTATCTCGCATCGTATGCCTTGCAGCGCTTCATTCTTTAGCCGGTCCAGAATCAACCAATCTGAAACATAATCGGGAAAGTCTGAGAATGTGTAGTTTTTAAGTCTGTGGATCAAACCGGGGAGATCAATAGAGCCGCCGTGTATACGCAAATCTGTCGCTGTACTCACAAGATCTGACCAAAGACAGGTCGCTTCGTCGGCACTACCGCTGCAGAGGATCGACTGACACAAGTCCATGGCATAGGCTTGCTCGCGGGATGGTACGCTACGGAAATCGTAGTAGAGTAAACGAATATTTCTCAAAAGTTTGACGGTTTCGATTGGCTTCGAATTATCATCCAAGGGCATGTGTGGTGGACACAGAAGGCTATTAAAAAGCGACTTTTGAATTTTGGAACATTGTCCATTGGAAGAAAGGCGCTCTAGGAGCCTTTCTGGAGCCGTTTTAAGCGCTTGGTTCAACAGGTCATTCCATGCTGCCAAGACCTTACCCGATAGCTGTCCTGTCGCCATACAGAGCAAATCTTCTTGTTTATTTAAGGGATTATTATCCGTTGACAACCATTGCTTCCAAACGGATTCAACGAAATCAGGTGGGAAGCCATTTGAGGTTACCTGCTTTCCTCGTTTTACCGATATGGAGGCTTGGTGATCTATTGCTCCTTTTTGTCCAGTCAAAAGCAAGTCATCAAGATACCAACCACTTTCACGAACTTGAAAATCGAGTGAAATGAGCTTTCCAAATAGATCATCTAATAGCAGACGACCATTTAGTAAATGCGCCATGATGTATGCGGCTACATGGTCTTCGAAATCAAATCCAGATCCTCCGGTTAACTGAACTGGGGCAGGGTTGTCTGTCATGAGGCGCTCCCTGATATCAAAAAGAGTCTGCTAGTCACGGTCGACTATGTACAAAAATATATTTTTAAGTCCTATTCATTCCGACCTTAGGCGAATGAGGCTTTAAATATTTAACTTGAAACATACCAGTGAGGGATTTATTCGACAACATAGAAATTTTCAAAAATAAATTTTTCTGCGAACGTGCGCAAATACTTATTAAGCAGTAGAGTTATTAAAAATATCAGCCTGTTGTGATTGCGCTACTAACAAATCCATCTCTCGATATGTGTCGATGCATGAGCCGGCCATTAAGTAGAATGTGCCGTAACTAACTTTGCTTGATAAACGCCATGCACATTACCGCGTCGGTTTTTATCAACGACAGCGAAAGCGGCCCGCATCACGACTATGAACGATGGCTGGATAAGCCGACCCCGCACGAACCCATTTCCCAGTACCGCCACAACCGGACCGGCGAAGACAACGGCGGCGGGCGCCTGAAACGCCAGGTCATGGGGCGGGAAGGGGCGCCCGCCACAGGCAAACCGGATCTGGGAACCTGGGAACGCATCTTCTACGGCGAATTCGACGGCCGCAGAAAAAAGCGGGTATTGGTGAAGATTATCGGGGAATGGATGGTTATCCTCAAGGCAAGTCTGAACGCCAGCAAGGAGGACGCCATGAGACTTATGTTACGATTCACCATCCCGGTGGAAAAAGGCAATGAGGCCGCCGCTGACGGCACACTGCCTCAGGATATGAAGGATCTGGTCGATCATTTGAAAGCGGAATCGGCCTATTTCTATGTACAGGACGGCAAGCGGGCCGGAGAGATTGTTTTTGAGGAGTCCGACGCAAGCCGGCTAACGATGATCAACGAGCCGCTGTTCGCCAAGTTGAACGCGGCGATCGACATCAAGCCCGTGTTGAATCTGGAAGAATTGCTTAAGGGCCTTTAATACGCGCGATGAAGAAAGAGCCGCTTTGACCGCGGGACGGCCCAAATTTGTATTGATTTTCAAGATGACTTATAGCTTTATATCTGAATTTTTTCAGGTATATTCGATCATCCGATCGAACTGCGCCAAGGAGTTTTGATTTGAAAATCAGGACAGTCGCTTTAACAACAATGTTCATTAGTTTCCTGGCGCTATCCGCTCTTGGTCAGACAACGGACGCGCCCGCGCCTCAACCCGGAAATGCGCCTTACGAGTTAGCCGACATCACCCGTCAGAAATTCACCGGTGATTTCGACGAGATGATCGAGCGGCGATACATACGCGTTCTGGCGCCGTACTCGAAGACCCTCTACTTTGTGGACCAGGGAACCCAGCGGGGACTTGCCTATGAGGCGTTCCGGCTTTGGGAGGAGGATCTCAACAAAAAATTCAAGAAAAAGAACATTAAAATCCATATCGTATTCATCCCCACGGCGCGCGATCAAATCATTCAGGCCCTCCTTGACGGCCGGGGGGATATCGCCGCGGCTGACCTCACGATCACGCCCGAACGCCTTGAGTCGGTGGATTTTACCGATCCGACCAGAAAGAATGTGTCCGAGATACTGGTCACCGGACCCGGAGCCGAGCCCATAGGCAGTGTGGAGGAGCTTTCGGGAAAGGAAGTGTATATCCGTAAATCGTCCAGTTATTTTTTCAGTGTCGAAAAACTCAACGCTGATCTGACCAGGGCGGGCAAGGCGCCGGTCAAGACGAGGATTGCGCCGGAGGAACTCGCGACCGAGGATATTCTGGAAATGGTGAACGCCGGACTCGTCCAGGCCACTATTGCGGATAATCACATCGCCGGGTTCTGGAAACAGATCTTCAACAACATTGTCTTGCATCCGGACATATCGGTCCGCGACAACGGAGAGATCGGCTGGATGATCCGGAAGAACAGTCCGCAGTTAAAGGCGGCGCTCAACCAATTCCTCGCCCTTTATCCGGAGGGGTCCAAGACACGCGCAATATTGCTTCAGAAATATCTCAAAAACACAAAATTCGCCAAGAAAGCGACCTCAAAGGAAGAAATTGCCAAGTTCCTGGCCATGGTGGAGATATTCCGCAAGTACGGCGACAAGTATCAATTGGACTATCTGCTGATGACGGCTCAAGGCTACCAGGAGTCCAGGCTCGACCAGAGCGCGCGGAATCCCTCGGGCGCCCTGGGAGTGATGCAGGTGCTCCCGTCCACAGGCGAGGAAATGAAAGTCGGCGACATCGCCAAGATGGATTCCAACATACACGCCGGGGTGAAGTACATCCGATTCATGATGAACCGTTATTACGCCAAGGAGCCCATGGATCAATTGAACAAAGGGTTGTTCACCTTTGCCTCCTACAACGCCGGGCCCGGACGGATCTCCAAGCTGCGCAAAGAGGCGGCCAGGCGGGGGCTGGACCCGAACAAATGGTTCAACAACGTGGAGGTTGTGGCCTCGGAAACGATCGGCCGTGAAACCGTGCAGTATGTGAGCAACATTTACAAATATTATCTTGCCTACAAGATGATCGAAGAACAGCGTCTGGAGCGTAATAAGGCCAAGGAAAAAGCGGCCGGTGAAAGCGGAACGTGAGTGAAGGCCTTTAATTCGCGCGAGGCCCACGTGGCGCCGGGAGGCGCGGCCGCCTGGAGCGCCAAGCGCAACACTTCATGATCCGCGGTCAATTCGCAACCGTACCCGCCGGAACGCAATCCCCATCAGTATCGGGTTTGGCTTGTAAGCGTGGAAACCCATTACCGCCGCGCATGGCAAACCTGTCGTAAAATGCCATAGTTTACTATGTCCGGTAAAAACCATGCGAGGCGCGAGTCGGTTTTTATGAACGACAACGAAAGCGGGCTGCGCCACGGCTACGAGCGTAGCCGGATAAGCCAAACCCCACGAACCCCTGTCGCAAAACCTCACACAAGTTTAGGTCAAGATTATCGGGTAATGGCCGATAAATGGGTGAAGAGGCTCATTTTCCGGTAAGGGCGCGCCGCGTCTCCCGGCCAAGGGCCTTGCGCGTGAAGGCGTTTATGGGGCCGGGTTGTCCCGATAAAATAGTGTCGGAAAAGTTTACTGATTTGTTGACGCACGCTTGGGAGGAAAAATAAAAACAAAATAAAACAGTATGTTACACAGCAAAAATGGTGTGGCATACATGTTGCTAATGGGAAGCTCAACGATTTAACCGATAGTGGAGCTAGAAAATGAGAAAGAATAGGAAACTGCATTTAACCATTGTTCTGTTGGTAACGGTTATCGGTCTGCTGGCGTCTTCGCAGGCGTTCGCGCTGTCCTTCACGTTCAGCGACCAGGATATACTGAATGACGTGTCATGGGGTACCCTGACCATTACTCCATTTAACGACCATACGTTACAGGTTTACTACCAAGCGGCCGGGGATTCGGACATCCCGAAGAACAGCAAGGTAACGGGGTTCGGATTCGATTTTGACTCTATTCTACCCAAATGGGTTGTAAACCCTCTTGACGACACGTTCGCGGACGATGAAAACAAGCTGGACTGGCTGGCGCTCACCAACCTCAACGCCATACCTCAGGCGGCGAACAGGGACGAGTTCAGTCCGATCGTGGACAAGCGCGATTTTACGTACGGCGTAACCGAAGGCAAGTCCAACGGCTTCAGCCCTCCAGGCATTATGCCCGGGGAAAGCGACTATTTTTATCTGGTATTTGAGGACGATGTGCCGCAGGATGAAGCGGGTCTTTCCGATTTCGTCAAGCTGACCGGCATACGGATTCAAGACCTGTCCAAATGCGTCAACGACGGGAGCCTCTTTCTGGTGGGCAAGCCCACTGGAGACTCCGCGCCGGTTCCCGAACCGTCCACGATCCTCCTGATGGGTATGGGGGTGATCGGGGTGGCTTTCGGCGCCAGGAAAAGGCTGAAAAAATAAACTAAAAAAGGTTGATACGAATTGCGGGGGAAGAAATTCCCCCGCGACGCTTTAAGAGATTTTTAACTGCGCCTCAAATGACAAACGCGCCCGGGCGCGCGGATACTGAGTCGAAGAAAAACCTCAGGACCGTGGAATTTCGGTGAGGGTGACGGTCAGTTCTAACGTTTGGCGCCCGCGGGTTATGGTGAGCGGGACCTTGTCGCCCACGCGCTTGCTCTGGATCATGCGTATGAGCTGCCGCATGTCGGTAACCCGTTTGCCGTCAAAGGACCGGATGACGTCGCCGCCCACCAGGAGCGTGAGGTTGTTGTATATCACCTCCCTGTCGCCGCCTCTCAGGCCGGCTTCGGAGGCCGGACCGCCGTTAATGACTTCCACGACCAGCACCCCTTCGACGCCTTCCATGTTGAGCGCGCGCGCGAAATCCTTGTCTATGGTGTAGCCGGAGATGCCCAGCCAGGGTCTGGCCACGCGGCCGGAGGTGATAAGCTGGGTGGCCACGTCCTTGGCGTGATTCACCGGCAGCGCGAACCCGATTCCCTGATACCCGCCGCTCCTGCTGTATATGGCTGTGTTGATGCCGATCACTTCGCCGTTTGAATTCAGGAGCGGACCGCCGGAATTTCCGGGGTTAATGGCGGCGTCGGTCTGGATGAGCCCTTCGAAGGTCGCGCCTTCCGGCGTTTGCAGGGTGCGGTCCAGGGCGCTGATGACGCCCGTGGTGAAGGTATGGCCCAATCCGAAGGGGTTGCCGATGGCGATGGCTTTTTGTCCCACCTGGAGCTGGTCCGAATCGCCAAGTTTGGCCACCTGCTGCACGTCGCTCTCCGGTATTTTGATGATGGCCAGATCATACTGAGGGTCCCGGCCTATGAGCCGCGCGTCCAGCTTTTTTCCGTCGGCCAGGGTTACGGTCAGTTTTTGGGCGTTGGCGACCACATGGTTGTTGGTCAGTATGTAGCCCGCCGGGTCTATGATAAATCCGGTGCCCATGCCTTCCTGGGGTATGGCGCGCATCCAGAAGTTCATCTTCAGGGTCGTGGCCACGATATTGACCACGGTGGGACGTACGGCGCGGAACACGTCTATGTTTATTTTTTCATCCGCGGAGATGATGACCGGGCGATTTTCCTGCTGGCCGGATTGTTTGTTGAACGCCAGATCCTCTGCCGGAGGCCGCTTTCCCAGAAAATCAGAAACCGGCCCGTACTTGAACACTAACCATCCGATAAATACAATGAGCAGAATTACCAAGAAAAATCGAAACCTTTGAGCCACGGGATTACCTCTCCTGTTTCCGTATGTTCACGTTCAGATCCATAGTCACGCTGACGGCGTTTTTGCGGCGAAGAAAGGAGCCTTGTGGAAAATTCATTCTCGTACGCTTACCGGATGGCGACATGCGGTCTTTTATGCGCTCTTCATCGTAGCGGATAAGGTTTTTATACATTATAACCCGGAATAAGAAAAAGGGTTCTTAACTTTCTGCTCGACGAGCCGAAGTTATATCTAGTATCTTTCGGAGAAAGAGAGCGCGTCGGGAAGCGCAAAGAGCGCGACGACGGTTTATCCCGCGGGACTGTGCGCAGGGGTTTGAACGGCGCTTTTCACGGCTTCCCGATTCAGGGCGCCCAAAAGGAGATTGCCATATGGAGTTCGTAAACAACGGAAAGGAAAAGGGCATGGTCATTCTGGCGATTAAAGGCAGAATGGACGCGGTGACCTCGCCCGAGTTCGATACGCAGATCGGCTCACTGATCAATAGCGGTGAAACGGCCTTTGTGCTGGATTTCGGCGGTCTGGATTATATCAGCAGCGCGGGGCTGCGGAGCGTGCTGGCCGCGGGCAAAAAGCTCAAAAGCGCCAACGGCAAACTCCTCATCGCCACCTTGCAGGGAACGGTAAAGGAAGTGTTCGAGATCTCCGGTTTTGATTCCCTGTTTCCCATATTCGCCAACGTGGACGACGCGGTATCGTCGGTATAAAGCGAAGCGCAGCGGTAGCGGGTGATTATCTTGCCTACGAAAATTGTGCCGGCAAAGGCGGAGAGTCTGGACGAAGTGATCGAATTCATTTCCGCGCAGGCGGAGGCGCTGGAATTCGCCCCGAAACGCGTTTTTGAGATTCAGCTGGCCGTTGAAGAGGCTTTTGTCAATATCGCCAACTACGCCTATCCAGACAAGGACGGAAGCGTGGAGGTTTCCTGCGAAACGGACGGGCGGGGCGCGTTGGTGATCACATTGATCGACTCCGGACTGGCCTTTGATCTGCTTTCCGCTTCCGCGCCGACACTGGAAGATGATGTCTCCCAACGCGAAGTGGGGGGGCTGGGTATTTTCCTCATCAAAAAAGTGATGGATGACGTGAGCTATAAACGGCTGGACGGCAAGAACGTCCTGACCCTGACCGCGGGCCAGCGATGAACACGACGCGCCGCCGCATTCTCGCGATCCTTCCGCTGCTGGCGGTTCTTATCGGAATTTTATGCGCCTGGCCTGGGGCCGCCGCCGGGCGAGACCTCAAAAAGGCCTCTTTTTTGCCAGCATGGCTGCCGCAAGCTCAATTCGCGGGCTACTATGTGGCGTACGAAAAAGGATTTTACCGCGATCACGGCATAGACCTCACCATTATTCCCGGAGGCCCGTCCCACCCATCCGACTGGTATCTGGGGCAGGGTCTTACGGAGTTCGCCATCCTCTGGCTTCCCCGGGGAATACAGATGCGGAGTTCGGGAACGCCGGTGGTGAACCTGGCGCAAATCGTCCAGCGCTCCGGCTTGATGCTCGTGGCCAAAAAGTCCAGCGGCATCAAGTCCCCCGAAGATATGAACGGAAAGAAAATAAGCACGTGGGGCGGCGGATTTCAAATTCAACCCAACGCTCTGTTTAAGAAGTACGGCTTGTCGGTGGAGATAATTCCGCAATCGTCGTCGGTGAACCTTTTTCTCCGCGGAGGGGTCGATGTGGCCTCGGCCATGTGGTACAACGAATATCACACTATTCTCAATACGGGGATTAACCCCGATGAGTTGACCACTTTTTTCTTCAGCGACTTCGACCTGAATTTTCCCGAGGATGGAATTTACACGTTGGAGCGTGTTTACAAAAAAGACCCATCCCTGTGCTGCGCGTTCGTGCGCGCGTCGCTGGAGGGGTGGCGATACGCGTTCGCTCATAGCGGGGAGGCCGTCGATATCCTGATGTCCTATCGGGAAAAAATGGGGCTGCCCGCTTCCCGCGTGCATCAGGAATGGATGTTGAGAAAAATAGAGGAACTCATCGAACCGAACTATTCGAAGCGTAAGATCGGAGTGTTATCGGAAGCCGATTATCAAAGGGTTTCCGCGTCCCTGGAGAAAGAACAGATGATTGAAACCACGCCTCCGTTTAGTTCATTCTACAAGTCATGCGATGCCGATTCTAAAAAATAAAAATATTGCGTTCAAATTGAGCGCGCTTATCCTGACCTTCGCCACGGCTATTTTTCTGGTCATATTCGGCTATAATTATCTTTTTTCCCGTGACCTGGTCTTGAAATGCGCGGAAGAAAGCGCGCTTAACCTTACCGACAGTTCGGTCAACAAGATCGAAACCGTTCTGACGTCGCTGGAGAAGTCCTGCCAGAATCTGGTGTTTCTGCTGGAAAACACGCCCCAGACGGAAGAGTCCATCGGGCGCATTCTGGAACTTGTGGTCTCGAACAATAAGGATATATTCGGCTCCGCCGTGGCGTTTGAGCCGTTTGCCTTCGACGAGTCTCGAAAATTTTTCGCGCCCTATGTCTACGTGGATAAAGGCGCGATCAAGAAGCAGTATCTGGGAAATTCCAGCTACAATTATTTCCTCATGGATTGGTACCAGATACCCAAGGAGCTAAAGAAGCCCATATGGAGCGAGCCCTATTTCGACGAGGGCGGCGGCAACATCATCATGGCCACCTATTCGGCGCCTTTTTATAAAACCGAAGGGGGCGAAAAGCGTTTCCTCGGAATCGCCACCGTGGATGTCTCCCTGGACTGGCTGAAGAAAATGGTGTCCGAAATCCATATGTATAAGACGGGTTTCGGCTTTCTGCTTTCCAGAAACGGCACCGTGGTCACGCATCCGGTGGAATCGGCGATCATGAACGAAACTATATTCAGCGTGGCCGAAGCCCGCAAGAGCACGAAAATGAGGGAAGTCGGGCGATCCATGATCAACGGCGGCAGGGGATTCATCCATACCGAAAGCCCGATGATCGGAAAGGCGGGCTGGCTCTCCTACGCGCCGCTTCCTTCCAGCGGCTGGTCGCTGGGCGTGTTCATACCGGAGGATGAGCTGACCGCCGACCTCTACAGCCTGAACCGGATCGTGGCGGTTTTGGGGGGGAGCGGATTTATCGTTCTGCTTCTGGTCATTATCTTTATCTCCGACTCCATCACCAAACCTTTGCGGGCGCTATCGGAGAAGACCCAGGATATTGCAAGCGGAAATCTGGACGCCGATCTGCCGGCGGTCAAATATAACGACGAGGTCGGACGGTTAACCAGGGACTTCACCTCCATGCGCGAGGCGCTCAGGACGTACATTGCCCAGTTGACCGAAGCGACGGCCGCAAAGGAACGCATAGAAAGCGAGCTGCGGATTGCCCGCGACATCCAGATGGGCACGCTGCCCAAGATTTTCCCGCCGTTTCCCGATGACCAGGCGGTCGACCTGTACGCCATTATCGAACCGGCCCGCGAAGTAGGCGGCGACTTTTACGATTTCTTCAACGTGGACGACGATCATTTGTGTTTTGTCATCGGCGACGTATCCGGAAAAGGCGTGCCGGCTTCCCTTTTCATGGCCATCACCAAAACGCTTATCAAGGTAACCGCCGCGCCGGATCTGCCGCCCGATGAAATACTGACGCGCGTGAACAATCTCCTGGCCGAGGACAATGAAGCGTGCATGTTCGTGACCATATTCCTGGGCATCCTGGACAAACGAACCGGAGAAATCGAGTACGCCAACGGCGGGCACAACCTGCCCATACTGACGCCGAGAAAGGGCGAGCTGCGATTCATAGAGAAAAGCAAGGGAACCGTGGTGGGAGCGATGGAGGGGACCGTATTCCAGCGGGGAACCCTGAAACTGGACTGCGACGACTGCCTGTTCCTCTATACGGATGGCGTCACCGAGGCTGAAAGCGCGGCCGCCAAGTTTTTTTCGGACCAGCGGCTGCTCGACGACCTGCATGAATTCCAGCAGTCAACGCCCAAGGAAATGGCCCTGGGAATTATGGAAAAGGTAAAATCGTTCACCCAGGGGGCACCTCAGTCCGACGACATCACCATGATGATTCTGCAATTCACCGGGGAATAAGCGGGAAGGGCAGGGGGCGGACAGGCGGGAAGTCGTGCGTTCGGAGACAGGACCGATTATTGATCCTGCGGCACTCTGAATACCTTCACCGGCTGGCTGACGTTTTTCAGCTCATACGAGCCGATATCCTGCAGATTGAATTCATCCGTTACCCGGATCGCGGTTTGCTCGCCGATAAGAATCGCCCCATCCTTGGCCAGACTTCCTATGCGCGCCGCTATATTGGTGACCGGCCCGGAAGCGGTAAAGGTCCACCGCGTGCCGGAAATGCCTTCAAAACGAGAAGACCCCAGCATGGCCTCACCCGAGTTGATCCCGATGTTGATCACGATGGGCTCGAAGCTTCCCCGCAAGTCCCGATTGATGGCTTCCGCCTTGCGCTGGATGGATAACGCCGTCCGGACCGCGTTCCTGGCGTGGAGCGTGTGATCCGGGTCTTGAAAAATAATCATCAAACCATCGCCTGCGGTTTCATTGATATCTCCCTTATTCTGGTGGATATCGTCCAGGAAGCTGGAGAAATAGCGTTCGACAATAAGATTCATCCTGTCCAGGGCGACTGTTTCGCTCATTCTGGTGTATCCGGCGATATCGAGAAACAGGATGGACACGTCCCGGGCGTGTTTTTCCAGGTCCGGGGCGTCGGGGGCTTTTTCAATGATCTGCTTTACCGATTCCGGCACGAATTTGCCAAGGTGCATTTTAATGTTCTCCAGAAGCGCAACTTTCTGGAGCGTCTTTTCCAATTCGATGTTTTTTTCCCGGAGCTGTTCGATCATCTGCTCCAGTTGGAACTCACGCCCTTCGATTTTCACGGTCATGAGGCCGAACGATTCGGCGAGTTCCGAGATCAGCTCGGGATATTGACCCGATTTCGTGAACTCGAAGATCTTATCCGCCTCCTCATAGCTGCCGCGGGCAATATCGTTCGATAATTTTATCAAACGCCGTATCAGTTCTTCGCCCAAATCACGGGACATGATTTTTTCTCCAATCCTTGAGACAACACGCCAGGGCGCGGGCCCGCCCGGTTCCCGTCGTTTGACGGAAGGCCTATCGCCGAAGCAGACTCTTCAGTTTATTGAGCAGCGATTCCCGCCCTTTGGGTGCTTTTTCGACGCCCCGGGCCGGTTCTGCGGAAGGCTTGTCTCGATCCTCCCACCATTCTATGTTTATGATGCCGGCGTTCAGATGTTCCTTGAAAAACGGAAGTATGTTTCCGGCAATCACGCCCCGTTCGTCGGACAACTTTTGTTTTAGCAACGCGTCGACGTGTTTTACGTACATCTGGGAGCCGACGTTCATGTCGGGCATGGGTATCAGGGTATCCAGGTCGGGCATAAAACGTTTGAGCTCATCCTCGTTGAACTCATTCATGACGCGCTTCACGGCGGCGCGCGATTCGTCGTCGGGCGTATCCATGATCAGAATGAGTGAGAGATACCCCGCGCTCCCGGTATCGCACATACCATCATTTTGCGAACGCGATATCTTACACAGCCCGGAAACGGCGTTTCCCTTCTCCGTGAAAAGGGAAAAATCGAAGTAGGCGATAAAATTTTCGGACCTGAACAATTCCAACAGTTCTTGTTGAATATCTCGGGGGGGCGAAGGATTCATGGTATTAAAACCTCTGACCTTGAAATGTTGGCTTATATGAGCGTGCAAAACTGTACGCTATTAGAATTATTTTTTCAACGCCGCCCCCTGCGCGGCCATGAGAATTTGGTTTGCGACCGTCCTTTTGGGGGCCGGAAGAGCGCATTGGTTCAGAAATTTTGACGCACGGCCCTGCGGTACAAATTATTGGATCTAAATAATGCTTTAATATTAGCGTGTTACATGGTTATGGGGAAAAGACGGTTCAAAAAATTGTACCGGCGGCCTGTCCGGCCGGTGGAGCGCTGGTGGGGGAAAGTATGGTAACATATTGAAATTATGAGATAAAAATAAGTCTTTGGAGGTTTTCTGATTTTGGCAAAGACTTTGCTATATAGATGGTCAAGTAACCTTGTTTTCTCTTTTCTCCTTAGAAAGCTAATCAGGTCCGCCCAACCAGATTAGCTTTTTTTTTGTTTTTTTTCCGGCGCCCACTCCGCGGAAGGAGTTTGTCCGCCCAAAGAAAAGACGCCAAAGCGGCAAGGCCGCCTTGGCGTCATCAGGGAACAGGAGTGAGGCAAATTAAAAGGGATAACTTTCCAGTTCGATTACTCTGTCCGCGATCATTCTGCGCAAGGGAATGGTGTTGATGGCCTGATAGGTGGCGAGCTTGCTCAAGCCTCTCAACTGTTTCTGCAGCGTTTCGCCTTCCATGACATGCGTAATCACCTGCTTGGCCCAATTATAGATACGGGGCACGGTGTCGTTCACGTATACCTGCGTCGCGGCGATGTGATATTTGGCTTTTTCCTCGCCTTCCTTTTCAATGAGTTTGAGGGCCCGGCGCAACCCAGAATCCATGGCGTAGAGTTCAATGATCATGTCGCTGATCATAGCCAGTGTTTCCTGTTCCTTTTCCAGGGCCTTCATGAATTTCTGAACGGCGACGCCCGCGGCCATGATGGCGATTCTCTTGAGCATCTTCACGATGTTTTCCTGAACGGCCAGGGGACCGGCGTTGAGCTGCGGGTTTTCGGGATCGTAGGCCTTTATTTCCGCGCCCAATCCTTGAAGGATGGGCATGAGCGCAAGCTGCCCCTTCATGGCCCGCTTGAAAATTTCACTGGGAACGATGAGCCGGTTGACTTCGTTGGTGCCTTCATAAATACGGTTGATCCTGGCGTCGCGGTAGTAGCGTTCGGCGGGATATTCGCCACAGTAGCCGTAACCGCCGAGTATCTGCACGTATTCGTCGACCACGAAGCTAAGTGACTCGGAGCCGTACACTTTGTTGATGGAACACTCTATGGCGTATTCCTGGATGGATTTGGCGTTTTCGGAGCCTTGTTTACGCGCCGCGTCGTCCAGCGTGGCCAGCTGATCTTCGATCAAGCCGGCGGTGCGGTATACCATGCTCTCGTTCATATAGGTTTTGATGGCCATATCGGCGAGTTTGGATTTGATCATGCCGAACTCGCAGATGGGCGTATTGAACTGGACGCGCCCCTTGGCGTACTTGACGGCTCCTTCCAGCGCTCCCTTGGACCCGCCCACCGTGGCGGCGCCCAGTTTGTAACGGCCTATATTGAGAATGTTAAAGGCCACCTTATGGCCTTGCCCGACCTCAAACAACAGGTTTTCCACGGGCACCTTGGCGTCTTCCAGAACCACCGACCGGGTGGAGGAACCTTTGATGCCCATCTTCTTTTCCTCGGCTCCCGTTGAAACGCCTTCGAACGCCTTTTCGACGATAAACGCGGTGAACTTGTCGCCGTCCACCTTGGCGTACACGATGAAGAGATCGGCCCATCCGGCGTTGGTGATGTACAGCTTTTCGCCGTTCAGGATGTAGTGTTTGCCGTCTTCGGAGAGAACCGCCTTGGTGCGGGCGTTGAGAGCGTCCGATCCGGCGCTGGGTTCGGTAAGGCAGTACGCGCCGAACAATTCGCCGGAAGCCAGGCCGGGAAGGTATTTCCGCTTCTGCGCCTCGGTGCCGAAAAAGACGATGGGAAGCGTGCCGATACCGGTGTGAGCGCCGTGCGAGACGGCGAACGAACCCGCGTTGCCCATGGCCTCGGTCACCACCGCCGTGCTGATTTTGTCCAGACCCACGCCGCCGTACTCTTCGGGTATATCCGTGGAGTTGAGGCCAAGTTCACCGGCGGTTTGCAGGATAGATCGAATAAGTTCCGCGTCCTTTGATTCGATCTGATCGATATGGGGATGGATCTCGTTATTTATAAAATCTCTGGTTGTTTCCAGGATCATTTTGTGTTCGTCGGTGAAATCCTCAGGGGTGAAAATGGACTCGGTCGGGGTTTCGGCGATAATAAATTGAGCGCCGCCGATGGCTCCATTATTGGCCATGGTTCCTCTCCTTTGGTGGTGAAGGTTTGCGGGACGCGCTGTCGCGCTGGCGACGATCAGCGCAGCTTTTGTTGCGAGCGGGCGGGGTAGTGGGCGCCCGCGCTACTGAGTGAACGTTCATTCATTTTTGTGGGCCATAAAAATACCGAGCCGATACGGCGCGGGGTCGGATAATGAATGAACTATCATTCAGTGAGCACCTAAAATAGCATGCGAGTCTCAGTGAGTCAATATTTTTTTGGCTCCGCCATCCAGGTATGAGCGGGAGCGGGAAGAGAGGGGAACAGAGTCCTAGGAGTTACGGGAACCGAAACAGGAGCGGCGCCGATCCTTGTCGGCTCAGGAATCCTTCCGCATACCGAAGAAACCCCTCAGCTCGTTGAGGATCTGCCTCAATAATCCGGTCTGCCGGATTACCGGCTTTTCCTCGGGGGGCAATCCCATTTGGGTAGGTTCGCAGAGCAATTCGGAATTGACGGCCACCTTGCCGCATTTGTCGCAGGAATAGCGGACGTTGTTGACCCGATTATGGCAGAACTGCGGAAGGGAGCTGTCCTTTATGCCGCACCAGTCCATTTTCCGGCCGCGCCCCTGCGGTTTGCAAACGCCATGCATATCCAGCGCGACCGCGCCGCAATTGGCGCAAATGAAGGCGCGCGTTTCCTTGGGAAGGGGTATGTGTATCTTTTTTTCGCGCTCAGTCATGTTTCACCTCTTTGAGACATGATAAGCATGGAGCGCCAAAACGGCGTCTCAACGGCCGGGCCGCAAAGAAAATCCAACGTACTATCCGCCACGAGGCCGGGCTAGTTCTCGAACATGGCGGCGGCGAAATCCCGGGGGTTGAATTCGCGCAGGTCGTCCAGGGCTTCGCCAACGCCGATATAGCGCACCGGAATATTAAGCTCCTGGGTAATGGCCAAAACGATTCCGCCTTTGGCGGTTCCGTCCAGTTTTGTCAGAACCAGACCGGTCACCCCGATAGTGTCGTTAAACATTTTGGCCTGGGAGAGGGCGTTCTGGCCGGTCGTGGAGTCCAGGACCAGCAACGCTTCATGAGGGGCGTCCTCTATTTGACCGCCGATGACACGGCGCATTTTCTTCAGCTCTTCCATGAGATTGATTTTGGTGTGGAGCCGGCCGGCGGTATCGATGATAACCACGTCCGCATTCCGCGCCTGAGCCGCCTTTACCCCGTCAAAGGCCACGGCTGAGGGGTCGGAGCCGGATTTGTGCTTTATGAGCTGGCAGCCCACCCGTTCGCTCCAGACTTCGAGCTGCTCGATGGCCGCGGCGCGGAAGGTGTCGGCCGCCACCAGAAGAACCTTTTTACCTTTTTCCTGGAAATGAGACGCCAGTTTGCCGATAGTCGTGGTCTTTCCGGCGCCGTTTACGCCGATCACCATGATCACCAGAGGTTTATGGCTCCAGTCCAGCGGGGCCACATCGATATTCATGAGTTCGGATATCTCGCGTTCCAGATAGGACTTGAGCGCGGAGGGATCTTCCAGTTCGTTGCGGTCAACCTTTTTTTGAATGCGCTTAATGAGTTCGAGCGTTGTCTTGACGCCGATGTCGGAGGTGATCAGCAGTTCTTCCAGTTCTTCCAGCAGGTCTTCGTCGATGACTTTGCGACCGGCGACGAGCACGTCCAGGCCGCTTAAAAAGTTCTTGCGTGTTTTCGCCAGGCCCTGTTTCAGGCGGGCAAAAAATCCCGGCTTCTTTCTGATTGCCGGCTCTTCCAGGCCGACCCCTTCGTCTTCGTAGCGGGTTTCGACCGTATCCTCGTCAGCCTCCCGAACTTCCTGCAAGACCGGCTGATCCAATGGCTCTTCGGGAGATTCCTCTTCGCGCTTTGATTTTTTAAACCAGCCAAAGCGTTTATGCTCGCGCTCCGCCTCGGTTTCGCTGTAGTCGTCGACGGATGATTCCAGGAGCGATTCTTCGCTTTTCGGATACTCCTCAGGCGCTTCGAATGACCCGGCTTCGACTTCCGTCAGGTCGGCCGGTTCTTCTTCCGGCTCTTGGTCATAGGATGCGGGAACCTCATCCTTCTCCGGCTTCTCATGAGCTCCGCCCCACCTGAACCAGCGCTTTTTCCGCGCGGGCGCTTCTTCAAGGGCCGCCAAATCCTGCTCTTCATTGGAAAAAGCAAAATCCGTTTCCGTCAGTAATTCGGAGTCTTCAACTTCCTCCAAATCATTAAATTCGAGCGTTTCCTCGAGTTCTTCCTCGATTAAGTCCGTTTCCTGATTTTGCGGTTGAGTATCGGTTTCTTGCTGTTGTTTATGTTTTTTCTTGAACCACTTTTTCATGCGGCTGTCGCCTCTTCCAAATTCACAGATATGAGTTTCGACACACCCGGTCTTTCCATGGTCACGCCGAAGAGGCGGTCCACGATTTCCATGGTGCGCCGATTATGGGTTATAAGAATAATTTGAGAATCCTTGGACATCCTTCTGAGCAACTGGTTGAAGCGGTCGATGTTCGCTTCATCCAGGGGAGCGTCAATCTCGTCGAGCAAACAGAACGGCGACGGTTTGATCAGATACATGGAAAACAGAAGAGCCAGCGCCGTTAACGCCTTCTCGCCGCCCGACAGCAACCCCATGGTCGTCAATTTTTTACCTGGTGGGTGTACCGTAATTTCAATGCCCGAATCAAGCGGTTGGTCCTTGTTGGTCATGATCAGTTCGGCCTTGCCTCCATTGAACAAGACGGGAAAAACTTCCTTGAGATTGGCGTTGACCAGCTCGAACGTTTCCAGGAACTTCTGTTTACAGGTCTTGTTGATCTTGCGTATGGCGCTATGTATATCTTCGATCGATTCCACGAGATCGTCGTGTTGTTTTTGTAAGAATTCATCTCGTTCGGATAGGGCGTCATATTCCTGAATGGCCATGGGATTAACTTCGCCGAGACCCTCGATGGATGTTTTGAGTTGTTCTATCTGCCCGTCGGCTTCCTCAATGTTCAGTTCGTATTCGCTCAATTTTTCAGCGACGCCTTCCAGTTCGACCCCATGCTGGCTCCGGGACTCGTTTTTGATGTGTTCGAAATTGAGCTCCACCTCTTTGAGTTTTAAACTGGTTTGAGATAAGTTGTCCTTAAGTTGCTGTGTAACATTGTCTTTTTGCTTAACCGCGCTTGAGATGGCGTTTATTTCCTCCTGCTTGGCGTCCTGTTTTTCCTGTAGCCCGGTGATTTCGCTCTTGAGCCCGGACAGCCGTTCGGAGCTTTCAGCTAGCATGTCTCGCAGCTTTTCCTCGCGCTCGAACAATCCTTCGCGCTCCTCCCTAATAGCCTGGAGCTGCGCGGTAAAGCTTTCCGCGCGTTCACGCCCTTCGCGGATATAGTCGTTCAGACGTTCGATTTCCCGTTCCACATGGGACAGAATTTCCTTGAACTTATTGGCCTCCAGCCGCTCCCCGTAAAGCAGTTCCTTTTCCTGCTCCAGTTCGGCTTGCAAGGCGCGGGCCTGGGCGCTCATTTCCTCCAGGCGGAGTTCCGCGTCCTGTTTGTTACGGGCCACGCTTGCGGCTTCCGCGGCGGCGCGCTCCCGTTTATCGCGAACGCCGGCCGCTTCCTTTTCCAGTTGGGAAATCTCCTTTTCAATGAGCGCGGCGCGGCTTTGCAGATGACGGGTCCGCTCTTCAAGCCGGAACTCGGTTTGCCGTATCTCCGAGAGTTCCTCACTGATAAACGCCCGTCTGTCTTTCAGATCGTTCAGGCGGCCTTCCAGTTCATCCTGTTTGAACTTAATCTGATCTATTTCGTTCTCAATGTCGTCGAGTTCACTCTTCAGGCGAACGGAACCGGCTTCGAGATCTTCAATCTCACGCAGCTTGCTCAGTATGCGCGAACTCTTTTTGCCGTCGCTCCCGCCATGAATGACGCCGATGGCGTCAAGTATGGTTCCGTCGACCAGAGCGACGGGGGCCGAATAGCGGCGCCAGAGATCCTGCGCCTGACCCATGTTTTCAGCGACCAGAAAATCGCCGAGCAGATAGGCGGCGAGCCCCGCATGGGGGTCCAGACATTTCACCTTGCCGCTCAGCAGAGGCGCGCCGTTGAGGGAACGGGTTTCGCGGGCGCTTTGCATAAGGTCGGCGCACAGCAGGCTGTAGCGCCCGCCCGACTTTGGCCCTACAAGAGCCATCGCGTCCAGAGCGGATTGCTGATCGCGCATGATAACCGCTTCGAGTTTGGGCCCCAAGGCGGCTTCGAGCGCCAGTTCGTATTGGGGCTCAATCCTGATGGCGTCCGCGACGACACCCTGTACGCCGGTTATGGGCGCGGTTTTGTCCTGGGCCGCTTTTATAAAGGCGCGCGCGCCTTCACCGAGCCATTGTCTTCGTTCCCACAGTTCTCGAAGGGATGACAGCCTCCCTTCCAGGGCATGAAGGTCCGTGACCTTGATTCTCTTGCGCGCTTCCAGGTTCTTCAGCTCGCCCCGCAAACTGTCTCCCAGCGCAAACAGATTGCTCAATTCCCCCTTGAGCTGGGATTCCTGCTCCTCCAGTTCCTCATACTGCGAACGGACCGAGGACAGTTCGTATTCCGTCTCTTCCGCCGATGAGCTGATTTCGTCTTTCTCCCGCGCCAGGGAGCGATTTCTGCGGGACAATTCCTGCTCGTAGCCATCCAGGTTGGAGAGCGTGTTTTTCAATTCCGTCTGTTTGGCGATCAGATTGAACAGAAGCCGCTTGGATTCCTCGACCAGTTCCCCTGCTTCCCGCGCCTCGTCGGTTTTGGCTTTCAGCGCGGCTTCAGCCTGTTCGAGGCCCTTCATTTTTTCGTTATAGGAATTCAGGGCGGCTTCCCTGCGGGAGGAATGCTCTCTCGCCTCATCCTCCAGTTTCATCAAGGCCACTTTGGCCGAAGCCAATTCATCGGAACAGGTGGATTCCCTGCGGTTCAGTTCACCCAGACGCGAGGTCACCCGTTCGGCCTCACGTTCCTTTGCGCCGATGTCTTCCTGCAGCGAATAGAGCGCGTCATAGCGCTCCTTGATAAGGTCTTCGCTTTCCTGATAGGAGAGCTGTTCGGATTCAAGGCGGGCCCTGAGCGCTTCCAATTCGAATTTCGAATCTTCGGCCTCTCTTGATTGACGCGCGTACTCCTCGGCCAGCCGTTTTATTTCGTCGCGGAGCCGGAGATAATGGTACGAAGCCTTGGCCAGCTCCAATTGGCGCAATTCCTTTTTGAGTTTCTGATATCGCCTGGCCTTGGCCGCCTGCCGCTTCAAGGAGCCCAACCGGCGTTTGACCTCGTCCATAATGTCCCGGATGCGGGTCAGATTCAGCTGGGCCTGCTCCAGCTTGCGCAAGGATTCCTTTTTCCGGCTTTTATATTTGCTGATACCCGCCGCTTCCTCCAGCAGAAACCGGCGTTCATCGGGCCTCATGTCAACGATCACGTTAATCTTGCCTTGCTCGATGACCGTGTAGTTCTTGTTTCCCAGGCCGCTGTCGAAAAAGAGGTTATGCAAATCCTTGAGACGGCACGGCGAGTTATTGATGAGATATTCGCTCTCCCCGGAGCGGTACAAGCGGCGGGTGATCATTACTTCGCTGAAATGTTTGAGAGAGGCCGGGGTGGCGCCGTTTCCGTTGTCGTTCCGCAAAAACATGCTGACTTCGGCCATGCCAAGTTGGTTTTGCGTCATGGCGCCGCTGAATATGATGTCTTCCATGGTGCGGCCGCGTAACTGCCGCGCGCTCTGTTCGCCCAGCACCCATCGTATGGCGTCCACAATATTGCTCTTGCCGCAGCCGTTGGGCCCCACCACGGCGCTCAATCCCGGCGGGAAGTCAATGGCTGTTCTATCGGGAAACGACTTGAAACCTTTAAGTTCCAGCCGATGGATTCGCATGCGCGTAACCTCTCTCTAGAAGAAAACGGTTAAAAATGAGCGGAAAAATGAATACGACGGCAAGGTCCCTCCAAATTCCGATGAGCCTATCATTTGCGTCGCCTAATGTAAAGCCAAAAAGCCTACATGGTGTATAAAATAGCGATTAAAGCACAATATATTGTAGGTTAAATTTGAATGAGAGCGCTGAGCTTTTAAGGTCGGAGGCTAAGGGGCTCAGAGGGCGGAACAAGGGGCGATCAGGAAGGCTCCGGAAGAATTATAAGAAAAAGAGGTGGTACGGCGTTGGGGGATAAAAGTCCGGTCGCGTTGACAGCCGGCTCAATGGTACATGATGGGCCCATCGTCGTTGTCGTCGTCCGGCGGGGGCGTGGCGCCGGAGTAGAGCTTCGAGGCGTTTTCCTCTTCTTCCCGCCAGGCCGCGAGTATTTCCTTGGAGCGCTTTCTTTTGCGCATTGCGGCGAAGATAAATACCAGAGTGACCAGGAACCAGAACGCGCCAGCGCTGAATCCGATAGGCAGCCAGGAGAAACGCAAACTGATAAACCGTTTCCACTTCTTTTGAAAATCCTTTTCCTTCAGCCCGGTGGATCTGAAAAGCGCCTGCTCATAACCGAATCCTCGCGCGTAGTCTTTAATAAAAGAGCCCAATGCGCCGGCGCCGAATTCATGGAGAAAAAACGAAATGACATAGTAGCTTTCGGCGTAGGCTATCTTTGCCTGAAACTCGTCTTCGGGAAACGAAGCCATCAGGTTTTGAAGCGGAATAATTCTGCCTGACAAAACGGCCTGCGACATGGTGATTATCCTGGATATGCTCCATTCTCCGGACAATTGCATGGCCAGCCCTTCATGCAGCCAGACCGGGATAGGTTGTTCGGCAAACAGTCCTCCCAGCAGAAGATGCGTATATTCATGAATGAAAATCTCACGAAATTCTTCAAAAGAATGAATCCCTTCGGTTTTTATTATGATGACTCTTTGTTGAGGCAGCGCGATGGCCTGGGCCCACACGGGGAAAGTGTGGGGAGGCAGGCGCAACGTATCGAGTTCGGACCTCTGTCGAACCATGTAGACATCGATGTCCGCGGGAAGCGCGACCCCGGCCGTGCTCTCTACGTAGCTTCTCCATTTTTCCGAGTTTGCGGCCAGACGTTCGGCAAAAGGGCGGGCTTGCGGTGTGAAGTAAATGTGGAGATGAGGTCCGGAGAGCGCGGAAAAGGAAAGCAGCGTCAGCAAAAGAATTTTTAGTACGGGAAACGGCACTGGAGACCTTACGGGTTCATGCGCGATCGACAGCCGGTAAGAGCGTCGTTCCGGAGTCGCCGCGTTTGTCCGGGAACGTCATCGTGAGGCGAAACGGAACGCGCGGCGGGCGCCATGACAGTTTCATTCCAGGAGCGCCGATATACGCCGCTCAATCTCCTGGATGGCGGCGCCTGTAATGAGAACTGTTTTCCGTCTTGTTTTCTGCCCGGCTTTGATGGTCATGGCCCCCTGGGGAACGCCCAGGGCCTTGGAGAGCAGCTTGAGACATGCCTTGTTGGCCTGGCCCTCCACCGGGGGAGCGGTGATCTTGATTTTGAGAGCGTTTTCCTGAATGCCTTCGAATCCGGTTCGCGATGAGTTGGGCTGCGCCAGAAGGCGCAGTTCGACGCCGTTGGGGGTTTCCTTTAGACAGCCGGCCTCAGGTTCTTTTAATGAAGCGGACTTTTTCTTCTGCTTCTTCAAGGTCGCGATTGCTCTCTTTTTCCATGTCCAAAAACTTTAGATGCGCCTCGATAAACGAACGCAGCTTGACTTCAAAATGCGTCCTTTGTCTCTTGAGTTCGGCGATATCTTCATGGAGCACGGCCAAACGGTTGTGAGCGTTGTTCAGGATTTTTTCGGCGGTCAATTCGGCCTTGGAGATTATGATCTCGGCCTCTTTTTCCGCTTTTTGCGTGATTTCCCGGGAGGCCGCCTTCAGTTGCGCGGCGCCGGCCCTCATTGCGGAATCGCGGTTCCGAAGCTCCTGCAGTTCCATATTCTGCGCTTCGATGGTTCCTCTGAGGGTCGCGATTTCATTCTCCAGCGTCTCCATATGGTCGGCGACATTATGAAGATAATCGTCGACATCTCTGACATCGAAACCGCGAAAACGCGTTTTGAATCTTCTGATTCGCAATTCATCGGAATCGGCGCTCATACCATTTTCTCCTTAACCGTGGAGCATTCCGGCCAATTGAAGCAGAGAACCGATAACAAACTGTTGCAGAAAAACAATGGCCAGAATCACCAGTATCGGTGAGAAATCCATTCCCCCAAAGCCCAAGGGCAACCAGCGTCTGACACGATAGAGGACCGGTTCGGTTACAGTGAATAAAAAACGAACAATTGGATTGTAGGGATCGGGACTAACCCACGAGATGACCGCGCGAGCTATCAGTATCCACATATAAAGCGTAAGCACGATGTTCAAGATCTGTGCGACGGCGGCTAATAAATTAGAAAGTATAAACATACTGAAAGAGCTTTCCCGGGTAACTAAAGTTATTGAATCTTTAGGCTAAACTTAGACTAGGGCCTTTGGCGCAGTCAAGGAAAATCTACTAAGGCGATTTGCGAGGCGACTTTCAGATCACGCCTTTGCGCGAATGAAAAACATGCCTCAGATCGCCTGGATAAATCGCGCGCTCGATTGTACTTGATTCCTGCGCTTGCAAATATATAACAAGATATTTGCTTTGACATAATATTCCCGTCAGTGATAGGTAACTAAATTCAACTGCTTACTATGCGCGCTGATGAGGCGAATGTTATCGAATTGCTTGATATTCTTACGCCGGCGATTGATGAACGTTCAATAAAGCATGCGACGCGAATGGTTCGCGTTATGGAGGAGAGGTAGTTTGGCCAAAAACATTTGTGAGAACCCTGGGAACAGAGCCTTGCCCTCTATCTACATAGCGGGGACCGGATCTTACGTGCCTGAAAAGATATTAACCAATTACGATCTTGAAAAGACGCTCGACACCAATCATGAATGGATAGTCAAGAGGACCGGCATATCGGAACGCCGCATTGCCGCCCCCGACCAGACAGCGGCCGACCTGGGCGCCGAGGCCGGCAAAAAAGCGCTTGAAGCAGCGGGAATGACCATTGATGACATCGGCATGATTATCGTCGCGACCATAACACCGGATACCCAATGCCCGTCCGCGGCGAATTGGGTGCAGGCGAAAATGGACGCGCCTCATGTGGTATCGTTCGATGTTACCGCCGCCTGCTCCGGTTTTATCTTCGCTTTGAATGTAGCGGAACAGTATCTTAAAACGGGTTTTTGCTCCAATATCCTGGTAATAGCCAGTGAAGTGATGAGCCGGACGCTGGATTGGACGGATCGGACCACCTGTATTCTGTGGGGCGACGGCGCGGGCGCGGCGGTGCTGACGACCAACAAGACGGAGCACGCGCTTCTGTCGACTCACGTTCACACCGATGGCGCGAACGGCAAGAACCTCCTGTTGCCGGGAGGCGGGTCGGCCACCACCCCCATCAGCTACGAGAGCGTCGACAAGAAACTGCACACCCTCAAAATGATTGAGGCGAGCGCGTCGGTGCGCGTGGCCGTGAGGCACTTTTCGGATTCCTGCTTCGAAGCGGTCGATTTTAACGGCGTGACGATCGACCAGGTGGACTGGGTCATTCCTCACCAGGCCAATCTGCGAATGTTGCAACTGGTCGGCCAGAAAATCGGCGTGGAGATGGATAGATTCTACCTGACCTTGCAGAAATACGGAAATATCTCATCCGCGTCAGCCGCCATAGCCTTTGACGAGGCCGTGCGCAGCGGATCGGTAAAACCCGACAATCTGGTTCTGCTGACCGCCTTCGGGGGCGGGCTTACCTGGGGCAGCGCCCTGGTCAAATGGTAAGTACATCCAAGTAGTGTGGAAAAGCAAAAAAAGGGGCGGCGGATATCGACTATCCGCCGCCCCTTTTGCAATCCGCAGGATTAGTATCGGAGCTTGATCAGGTGCCTATCTCCCAGGATCGAAGATATTTTTCCTGTTCCGGCGTAAGGGTATCTATTTCCACACCCATCGCCGCCAGCTTCAGCTTGGCCACCGTCTGGTCAATCTCCAAAGGCACTGAATAGACGCGATTTTCGAGCGGCGTTTCCAGTTTGGCGAGATATTCGACCACCAGCGCCTGGTTTGCGAAACTCATATCCATGACCGCGGAAGGATGGCCTTCGGCCGCGGCGAGGTTTATGAGTCTTCCCTCAGCCAGAACGTAGACCCGTCTGCCATTGGGCAGGGTGTGCTCAACCACGAATTCACGGATAGTCCTTTTCGCCGTGGTGACCTTGTCCAGGCTCTCAAGATCCAGTTCGACGTTGAAGTGTCCCGAGTTGGAAACAATCGCGCCGCTCTTCATGAGCAAAAAGTGCTCTTCCCGGATAACGTGGATATCGCCGGTAAGGGTGCAGAAGAAATCGCCGATGGGAGCCGCCCGGTTTATGGGCATTACCCTGAAACCGTCCATGACGGCTTCCAGCGCGCGGAGGGGATCGACCTCCACCACAATGACATTGGCCCCCATGCCCTTGGCGCGTATGGCCAATCCGCGGCCGCACCAGCCGTAGCCGCATACGACAAAGTTGCTGCCCGCCAGCAAGCGGTTGGTGGCGCGGATAATGCCGTCGATGGTGCTCTGGCCCGTGCCGTACCGGTTATCGAACAGATGTTTGGTATTCGCGTCGTTGACCGCGACAATAGGGTAGGCCAGAACGCCCTGTTCGGCCATGCTGCGAAGCCGGATGACGCCGGTGGTGGTTTCTTCGGTGCCGCCCGTAATGTTATCGATAAGGTCCTTGCGTTTCGAGTGTATGGTGGACACCAAATCCGCGCCGTCATCCATGGTCACGTTCGGTTTCAGATCCAGCACGCTGTTGATGTGGGAATAGTAGGTTTCGGTGTCTTCGCCTTTTATGGCGAAGACCGGGATATTACTATCCTGCGCCAGATGGGCTGAAACGTCGTCCTGCGTGCTGAGGGGATTGGAGGCGCATACCGCCACCCGCGCGCCGCCGGCTTGCAGCGTTTTCATAAGACACGCTGTTTCCGTGGTTACATGCAGGCAGGCGGCGACAATCATGCCTTCCAGCGGACGCTCCTTGGAAAAACGGTCCGCAATGGATTGCAGCGCCGCCATGCTCTGGTAGGCCCATTCGGTTCTGAGCCGCCCTTTTTCCGCTAAAGACAGATCCTTGATATGGTAGTCCATACGGCCTCTTTATACGCCGGCTTTTTCCTTCAGGAGCTGAGCCTTGTCGGTTTTCTCCCAGGTAAAATCCTCATCTTCGCGTCCGAAATGACCGTAGCAGGCCGTTTTTTTGTATATGGGCCTGAGCAGGTCCAACTCCTTAATGATGGCCTTGGGTTTCAGGGGAAAGAACTCCCGTATCATCGACACGAGTTTGGCGTCGGATACCCTGCCGGTGCCGAACGTCTGAGCCATGATTGAAACGGGTTCGGCCACGCCGATGCAATAGGCGATTTGCACTTCGCATTTGTCGGCGAGTTCCGCGGCCACAATATTCTTGGCGATGTATCTGGCCATGTACGAGGCGCTCCGATCCACCTTGGAAGGATCTTTTCCCGAATAACAGCCGCCGCCATGGCTTCCCTGGCCGCCGTAGGTATCGACGATTATCTTTCGTCCGGTCAGCCCGCAGTCGCCGTGAGGGCCGCCAACCACAAATCGTCCCGTGGCGTTGATGTATATTTTCGTATCTCCGTCCAGCAGGTCCACGGGCACCACTTTTTTGATTACCTGCTCCATTACCGCTTCTTTGAGCACTTTGTACTTAACGTCGGGGGTGTGCTGGCAGGCTATGACCACCGCTTCCACCCGTTTGGGCGTGCCGTTTTCGTATTCGACGGTGACCTGGGTCTTTCCGTCCGGACGCAGAAAATTGAGCACCCCATTATGCCGGACCCGAGCCAAACGCATCGACAACTTATGGGCCAGCGAAATGGGAAGCGGCATCAGTTCCTTGGTTTCGTTGCAGGCGTAGCCGAACATCAACCCCTGATCGCCGGCGCCCTGCTCCTTGAACATGCCTTCGCCCTCGGTGACGCCCTGCGAAATATCCGCGGATTGTTTGTCGATACTGGTCAGCACCGCGCAGGTTTCCCAGTCAAAGCCCATGGCGGAGTCGTTATAACCGATCTCCTTGATGGTTTCGCGCACCAGTTGCGGAATATCTATCCAGCAATCGGTGGTTATCTCTCCGGCGATGAAGGCCACGCCGGTGGTCACCATGGTTTCGCACGCGACCCGGCATTGCTGGTCTTGCGTCATGATTGAATCAAGAACCGCGTCGGATATCTGGTCGGCCACTTTGTCCGGATGACCTTCAGTGACAGATTCTGAAGTAAAAAGAAGACGTTCTCCCATTCTATCCCTCCTAGAAAGCGATGATTCTCTAAATCATAATTAGCGGTCAAGGTCAAGGCATCCCATTAAAATTAAAAGAAACGAAAAGGCGCCAAGCCCTTTTGCCTTGCTCGACACGCGGAAGCGGCAATCTTAGCATGATTTATCAGGTTAGCGTTGAAAAAGCGCGCGCGCTATAAAAAAAGGAGATGTTTCCCCTAAAGGGACGCGTCTCCTTTTCTTACCGAATCAAAACTGCGTGACTTTGGGGAATCAGGCTGTCTTACGGACGGGCGCCATGCGATTTTCCTGATCCACGTGGACCACGATAGGCTTGTGGCGCGCGATCTCATTTTCATCCAGATCGACAAAGGTGGTGATAATAACGAGATCTCCGTGGTGACCCTTGCGCGCGGCCGCGCCGTTCAGGCAGATTTCTCCTTTGCCTCGTTCCCCTTCGATGGCGTAGGTTTCGAAGCGCTCCCCATTATTTATATTGTAAACCTTCACCACTTCATAGGGCAGAATATTAGCCTGGTCCATAAGGTCCCGATCTATGGTGAGAGAACCTTCATAATTAAGGTCGGCGGCGGTTACCGTCGCGCGGTGAATCTTCGATTTCAGCATGTACCGTCTCATCGTGCGGCTTCCTTTCTCTGCAGCGGCCCGTTGTCGAGGAGCCGGGTATTTTCGATTTTTACCACCATAAGCATCCTGGCGGTGTCTTGCAAGAATTGGACTTCTTCCAGGGTTTGGGGGTCCCGGATCGTGAGATAATCGATCACAGCCAGCGGTTCTTTTTCAATGAGCGCCCGGGCCTCGCGAATCAGGACGCCGGCGTCCTTTTCGCCCTTGGCGGCCATTTCCTGCGCGGCGCCCAGCGCGCGGCTCAAACACCGCGCCGCCAGCCTTCCCTCGGGCGACAGGTACACGTTGCGAGAGCTCATGGCCAGCCCGTCGTCTTCCCGTACCGTGGGGCAGCCGACCACCTTCACATCCACGAACAGATCCTGCGTCATGCGCTTGATGGCCATGAGTTGCTGGTAATCCTTTTCCCCGAAGTAAGCATAGTGCGGCGCCACGATAAGAAATAATTTGAGAACCACGGTCGCCACACCGCGAAAATGACCCGGCCGGCTCACTCCCTCCAGGTCCTTGGTGACCTCGGTAACCGTCACATAGGTTTGGAATCCCGGCGGATAAATCTGATCGGCGGTGGGAGCAAATATGAGATCGACGCCCACGGATTCCGCCAAACCGGAGTCTCTTTCAAAATCTCTGGGGTAGGACGCAAAATCTTCGCTGGGACCAAATTGGGTGGGATTGACGAAAATGCTGATGACCAGGTCGTCGCATTCCCGGCGGCCTCTTCGCATCAATTCGAGATGCCCTTCATGGAGATAACCCATGGTGGGCACAAGTCCGATGGTTCGTCCTTGTTTCCTGCGCTCGGAAGAATACCGCCGCATTTCATCAAGGTCGGTGATTATACGCATAAAAAAATCCTTCCACGAAGGCTGGAAGGATTCCATCGGCGCAAAGGCCGGCCGGATTGAGACGCTCTTGGCGCCGCGCCTGACAAACCAGCTGTTACGAGTCTCAGTCCAGCCTACTGGATCCAAGCCCAAAAATTTCAAAAGGATTATAGTGGCCGAAGAAAACAAAGTCAAAGATAAAGTTGCGTTCGGCTCTCAGGGGGCGCCAAGACAAAAATACATGATTCATCCTATTTGAGCCATACGGAAATAGGATTAGGTTGAATCGCATGGGCCGGTACTGCAACTCATCCTACATTGCCCAGGAAAGAAAAGATCATGGAACGTAGAAAGTTTATCAAAAATTTGACCGCCCTTGGCGTAGGGACCGGATTGACTGGGTTTTCCGGAGGAATTTCACACACATTGGCGGCGGGGAAAAACGGCGACATTCCGTACCGTCAACTGGGGACAACGGGAGAGAAGGTGTCCATCGTCGGAATCGGCGGATACCATCTCGGTCGTCCCGGTGAACGGGAAAGCATCGGTATTATCCGCGCGGCTATCGATAACGGCGTCAACTTTATGGATAATTCCTGGAGTTACAACGAAGGCGAAAGCGAATTCCGCATGGGCAAAGCCCTGAAGGATGGTTACCGCCAAAAGGTTTTTCTCATGACCAAGGTGGACGGCCGCACCGGGAAAGCGGCTACCGAGCAATTGCATGAGTCCTTGCGGCGCCTTCAGGTGGACTCCATCGACCTGCTTCAATTTCATGAAATAATTCATGAAAACGACCCCGAACGGGTCTTTGCCCCGGACGGAGCTTATCAGGCGATGGTTGAGGCGAAAAAAGCCGGGAAAATACGTTACATCGGTTTCACCGGTCACAAAAGTCCGGCAATCCATCTAAAGATGCTGAAAAGCTGCATTGCCCACGACTTTATACCCGCCACCGTGCAGATGCCCTTGAACGTGATGGACGCGCATTTTGACAGCTTTCAGAAGCAGGTCCTGCCGGAGCTTTTGGAACGCGGCATCGGTGTCCTGGCGATGAAACCCATGGGCGATCCCCATATTCTCGAAAGCGATACCGTAACCCCCATGGAATGCCTCCATTATTCCATGAATCTGCCGGTATCCGTGGTTATCACCGGTTGCGATTCCATGCCCATATTGGAACAGGCCCTGACGGCGGCCCGCACGTTCAGGCCCTTGAGCCAACCGGAAGTCGCGAGTCTGGAAGCTAAAACCGCCCAGGCCGCCACAGCGGGCAAATATGAACTTTACAAGACTTCCGATCCATATGACAGCACCACTCACAACCCTGAACGGTTGGGTTAATCCAAAACCGGTCGGAGAAAAACGGCGATAGGAGAAATGAACATGAGCAAGATAGCGGTCACCATTACTGATTTATTCGAGGATTCCGAATATGTGGAACCGGCGGAGGCCTTCAAGAAGAACGGCCATGAACTGGTTCATGTCGGTTTGAAAGGCGGGGAAACGGTTAAAGGAAAGAAAGACGGAACGGCCGTTAAGGTGGATAAATCGGCCAAAGAGGTCAGCGTAAGCGATTTCGACGCGCTTCTGATTCCCGGAGGCTATTCCCCGGACAAGCTGAGGGTCGATGAAGATGTGGTGCGGTTTGTCAAAGACTTTGTGGAAAGCGGCAAACCGGTTTGCCTGATTTGCCACGCGCCTCAGTTGCTCATCAACGCCCAGGTTCTGAAGGGGCGCGCCATAACGGGATGGAAATCTTTGATCCAGGACATCAAGAATGCGGGGGCCAACTTTGTGGACAAGGAAGTCGTTGAGGACGGCAACCTGATTTCCAGTCGCAGCCCCGCCGATCTGCCCGCTTTCATCAAGACGTGCCTGAAGAGGTTATCGTAAACCGGCGCATTGGCGCGCTGCAATCTCACCCCCAGGAACCGGGACAGGCCGGCGGGCGCCGGCGCCTCCGAACCGTCGGCCTGAACATACTTACTGATTCTGAAGAGCGAGCAACTTGTCGGTCAGCTCCACAAACCGACCAAGCGCGACCTCTTCGGCGCGGGTCTTGGGGTCCACGCCGCACTCTTCCAGGGCTCGGACGATTTGCGTTTCCTGTAAGTTGAAGAGCCCGGACCTTGTCAGACAATTCTTCAACATTTTCCGGCGCATGGAAAAGGACGCCTTGACCACCTGCCGGAAAATGTTGTCGTCCGAGGCCCTGGGAACAAAAGGTTTGGTGAAATCGAAACGCAGAACCGAGGAATCGATTTTGGGTCTGGGATGAAAAGAAGAGGGCGGCGCGTCAAACAGAAGCTGCGCCGCGGCGTAATATTGCGCTATCACGGATAAAAAGCCGTATGTTTTGGTCCCGGGACCGGCGAGGATACGGGTTCCGACTTCGCGCTGCACCATCAGGGTCGCCGAGTGAATGACACGGGCGCTTTCAAAGAGCTTGAACAGCACGGGGGAGGTAATGGAGTAGGGGAGATTGCCCAGAATCCTGAGCGGTCGGCCCGCTTCATCAGCCAACGCCGCTAAATCTATTTTGAGAAAGTCCTCATGAATAACGCGTACCTGGGGACGGTCGGCGAAGTCCTCGATCAGCGCCGCGGCGAGTCCGCGGTCGATTTCAACCGCCACGACCGCGCCCGCCTTCTCCGCCAGAAACCTGGTGATGGCGCCCAGTCCGGGCCCGATTTCAACTGCGGTGTCTTCTTTGTTCAAGCCGGCGCTTTCCACGATGGAAAAGGCCAGCGCGGGATCGTTGAGAAAATTCTGTCCCAATGACTTGAGTGGACGCAGTCCTCTGATCTTCAGTTCTCGCGCGGGATGGGCCATGGTTTTGACTTTCCGGAAGCCGGTTTGAAGGCGTTTATTGATGCGCGGCCATCCAAGGGGTTACCGCCCTGGAGTACGCGTCAAGTTCCAAGCCCTCTATCAGGCCCGCTTGCAGGCGATGATATCCGAGCGCGGCGACCATCACCGCATTGTCGGTGCAAAGGGAGACGTCCGGCGCGTTCAGGTTCATGCCCTTGGCGCGCGCTTCGGCGCCTATTTTCCGGCGAAGCCTGCTGTTGGCGGCGACGCCTCCGGCCAACGCGATCTCGGTGACTCCATGCCGTTCCGCCGCCTGAATGGTTTTGAACGTCAACACGTCCACAATCGCTTCCTGAAAGCTTGCCGCCAGATCCGCCGCGGCCTGACTGTCCGGGCCTTCGGAAAGGGGATGTTCACGCAGATGATTGATGACGGCTGTTTTCAGACCGCTGAAACTGAAGTCCAGAGTCTCCGAGCCGATCATGGGACGGGTAAAGGCCACCGCGTCAGGGTTTCCTTTGGAAGCCAGTTTATCGATCACCACTCCGCCCGGATATCCCAGCCCCATAACCTTGGCCACCTTATCGAACGCTTCACCGGCGGCGTCGTCCCTGGTTTGCCCCAGGAGTTCCATGGACAGATAGTCGCGAACCAGGTAGAGGTTGGTATGTCCGCCGGAGACCACCAGCGCCACCAGCGGGAAGGATGGCGGTTTTTGGCTCAAAAACGCGGCCATGATGTGAGCTTCGAGATGATTGATCCCTATCAGGGGCTTTTGGTGGGCCAGGGCGAGACTCTTGGCCACGCCCAGCCCAATGAGAAGCGACCCCACCAAGCCCGGCCCCTGCGTCACGGCGATTGCGTCGAGAGCGTCAAGCGACGCTCCCGCCTGCTCAAGCGCCTCGTCCACAACGGTAATTATGGAGCGCAGGTGTTCCCGGGACGCCAGTTCGGGCACTACCCCTCCAAACCGGGCGTGCACCGGGATCTGGGACGCCACCACGCTGGAAAGGATCGACCTGCCGTCCGCGACCACCGCGGCGGCGGTTTCATCGCACGAAGACTCTATACCTAGGATTCGCATTGCGCTTATCTTAACGTTTCCCCTGTATAAACGCTTCGGCGAGCCGCACATCTTCCGCGCTGCCGATCAACAGGGGAACCCTTTGATGGATTTCTTTGGGCTCGAAATCGAGGATCGGTCCGTCGCCGGTGCTTGCGTATCCGCCGGCCTGTTCCACAACGTAAGCCAATGGCGCGCATTCATAGAGAAGACGGAGTTTGCCGTACGGCTTGCGAGGGTCTTTGTTGTCGCGCGGATACATGAAAATACCGCCATACAGCAGGGTGCGGTGAAAATCGGCCACGAGCGAACCGATGTATCTGCTCGAATAGGGCCGCTTGGTTTCCTTGTCCTCTTGCTTCAGATAGTCGAGGTACTTCCGCATACCCTCGTCCCAATAGTTGTAATTTCCCTCGTTGACGCTGTAGATCTTACCCTTGGAGGGGATACGGATATTTTCATGCGAGAGCAGGAATTCGCCCACGCTGGGGTCGAGGGTGAAACCGTTGACGCCGGAGCCGGTGGTCAGCACGAGCATGGTGGCCGAACTGTAGACGAAGTAGCCGGCCGCCACGATTTTGCGGCCCCTTTGCAGCAAATCGTCGACCGTGCCCGCTTCTCCCTGGGAGACTTTTCTTTGAACCGAAAAGATGGTGCCGATGCTGACATTGGCGTCTATGTTGGATGATCCGTCGAGCGGGTCGAAGCAGAGCGTATATTTGCCTTTCTTGAATGGATCGGGGATTCCGATGGGGTTGGCGTCTTCCTCCGAGGCCATGATGCAAAGCTGCCCGCATTTTTGCATTCGATTCACAATAAGACTGTTGGCGTACTCATCCAACTTCATGACCTGTTCGCCCTGCACATTGGTTTCGCCGGTGAAACCAAAAGCGTCGATCAACCCCGCCCGTTTCACCTCACGGCTCACGATTTTCGCCGCTATGGTGAGTTCGGAAAGGAGCATGGAGAACGCTCCCGTGGCGCCGGGTACGGTCATTTCCTGAGTCAATAAATGTTCGGTAAAGGTGATACCCTTGGGCATTGCATACCTCCTTTGTTCGGCGCTTCCGGCGCGATTATCTTCTTGTTACAAGAATAGCATAAAGATTCGGGATAGTAAAAAACAGCTCTGCGGAATACAGCTATCCCGGAGTGTGAATTCCCGCGCCATGCCGAGTTATGATGAGATCGTGGATAGTGAGTTTTAAATCAATAAACCAGACCTGTGCGCTCCCTGGTCATCTTTAAGGTCGGAGCGGCGATATCCCGCGCCTTTTCCGCGCCCCGGCGCAATATCTTCCGGACCACATCCGGATTGGCCGCGAGCTCTTCCCGCCGTTCGCGAAACGGCGCGAAGTAGTTGGATATTCGCTCCACCAGGTCCTTTTTAACGTCGGCGTACTTCAAACCGGGTTTGAGATATCGTTCCCGCAAATCCCGCAGTTCATCCTTGGAATAAAACAACTTGCAAATCGCAAACAGATTGCAGGTGTCAGGATTCTTGGGCTCCTCAACCGGTGTGGAATCGGTGACGATACGCATCACCTTGGTCTTTAGCTGCTTCTTGGAAATAAATATCTCGATGGTGTTGTCGTATGACTTCGACATCTTCTGCCCGTCAAGGCCGGGCACGACCGCGACGGTCTCCTCCACCTGATAGTCCGGCAGGACAAAGGTGTCGCCATAGGTGTTGTTGAATTTTATGGCTATGTCGCGGGTCACTTCCACGTGCTGAATCTGGTCGCGCCCCACGGGTATGATTTCCGCCTGATAGAGCAGAATATCCGCCGCCATCAGCACCGGATAGGCGAACAGACCGTGGTTGGGTTTGATGCCCTTGGCTGTTTTATCCTTATACGAATGGCATCGTTCCAGCAGACCCATGGGCGTGACATTGGACAGGATCCACGTCAACTCGGTCACTTCCGGAATATCGCTTTGCACGTAGAAGGTGCATTTTTCAGGGTCGAGTCCCAAGGCGAGCCAGTCCATTGCGGCGTTTAAGGTGTTGGCGCTGAGCGTCGCTCCGTCATCAACGGAGGTTAACGCATGGTAATTGACGATGAACACAAATAAATCAGCCGTTTCCTGGTATTCGAGCATTGGCTTCATCATGCCGAAATAATTACCGATATGAAAGTCACCGGAAGGCTGGATGCCCGAGAGAACACGCATACAATAAATCCTTTCCCAAACTCACAATATACTGAACGTACGCCACGTTCGCAGGAATCGAGGCAAGGCCCGATAACCGATGCAGTATATCAAATAGAATTCGATTGAAAAGGTAAAAATAGCGCGCTTGGTTTGGTTTTGAACAAGGTCTCATTCGGTCGCCCGGCGTCGTTGTCTTAGAAGGTGACCTGTGATATAGCTCGTTCGGATCTATACTATTTTGACGCCATACTCTTAAGAGGCTGTTCGCGCCATAACCCTACGCATATGATCACCCATCTGAACATTCGCAACTTCGCCATTATCAGTCGTCTCAGTCTCGCCTTTGAAGAGGGGCTTAACGTCCTGACGGGCGAAACCGGGGCCGGAAAGTCAATTATCCTCAACAGCGCCAACCTTGTGCTGGGTGGAAGGCCGTCCGCGGACCTGATTCGAACCGGTGAGGACTCGCTGGAGGTTGAAGCGTCATTTCTGGTGGAGGAAGACAGTCCCGTCCGGACGCTTTTACGGGAGTGGGGCTTCGAGGCGTCGCAGGAACTGATTATACGGCGCGTTGTCAACAAGAAAGGCCCCAACAAGGTTTTTATCAATGGCGGATTGGGTTCCGTGTCGATGCTCGCCGACCTTGGCCCTCACATCATGACCATTGTGGGACAGTACGATCAGAGGATTCTTACCCAGCCGGAAACCCATGTGGATCTGCTGGACGAATTCGCCGGTCTGCAAGGACTGAGGAAAGAGGTTGAAAATCTCTTTGACGAGCTGTCCCAGACGGTCAAGCGACGGCGGTCGTTGCTCACGCGCAGGGAGCGGGACGTGGAGCGCCTGGAGTTGCTGCGTTTTCAAATCAAGGAAATCGACGGAGCAAACCTGACTGTGGGCGAGGATGAGGAACTGGGTCAGGAACGAAACCGGTTGCGCAACGCCGAGAAACTGAACCACATAGCCCGGACGGGCCACGAGGACATATACGGAGGCGATAACGCCCTGGTCGCGGTCGCGGGCTCGTTGCAGTCCGAACTTGAAAAGGCCGGCGCCATCGACGCGGAGCTTAAATCCTATTCCGAACGGCTCAAAAGCGCCATCCTGGAACTGGAGGATGTGGCGTTCGGTCTGCGGGAGTACGCCGAAAAGGTGGTGTTCGATCCCCAGCGGCTGGAATGGGTTGAAAGCCGACTGGCCGAAATCAACACCCTGAGCCGCAAGTACGGGCAGGGGACGGAAGGCATACTCGCTCGGAGAGAAAAAATTGCCGTCGAAATCGAGGAGTTGGAACGGCGGGATCTGGATTTGAGCGATCTGGATCGGGAAATAGCGGAACGCGGCGAGAGCCTTCTGCAAAAGTCACGGGAGCTCTCGACGCTGCGCCGGGAAAGCGCTCATAACCTGGCGGCTCAGATGGAACGCGAACTGGCCGCGTTGAATATGAGCAAGCTCATATTCCGGACGCAGTTTGATTCCATTGCGAGCGAAGAAAAGGAAACAATCGCGTTTCAGGGACATACTATCGGTCGCAAGGGAATCGACGCCGTCTCTTTTCTGATTTCACCCAATCCGGGAGAAGAACCGCGTCCCATGGCCAAAATCGCATCCGGGGGGGAATTGTCCCGCATCCTGCTGGCCCTGAAATCGATCCTGGCGGGAAAAGGCGAAGTGGAAACCCTGGTTTTTGATGAGGTGGATACCGGAATCGGGGGCGAGACCGCCGAAAAGGTAGGGCTCAAGCTGCTGGAGCTTTCAGGCGCCCATCAGATCGTGTGCATAACCCATTTGCCGCAGATCGCGATCTACGGCCGTCATCATGTGGTGGTTTCCAAAGAGGTGGAAAAGGACCGGACGGCCACCAAGGTAAAAAGGATAGATGAGAACGAGCGTGTCGAGGAGATAGCCCGGATGCTGGGAGCGGGCAGCGATCACGAAAAAGCGCGCGAATACGCGCGGGATATGATCCGGCGGGCGCAACGGAACCGAAATCAGGGCCTCTGACGTTCCAGCCCCGCAGAGGGGCCGGAAGACGTTCGCAAAGACGATATTTCCAATAGTTTACCGCCCGCGCGCTATTTGCCGCTAAACTTTTTCAGCGCATCTATCAGCGGAATCGCCTCGCCCTTGGGCTCCACCTTTTTTTGCGTCAATATCTGGCGGGCGGAGATGGGCTCGCCGTAAAACTCTTCATTGGCCTGGTCGTCAGGGGCGATTATGGCTCCTCCAAGCGAGACGCCCGCAAAGAGCCCCGACGCTCTGGAGTAGGAATATATATCCGCCTTGAGCGTTAAATCGGTCCGCGCGGTGGCGTCGCGGCCGACCGGACCCGCGGCCACGGAAGCCTCCGCGCCTATGGTCCCGATTCCCTTCAGAATGGCGTTCATGCCGCGTTCGTTCATGATGACCAGCACGATATCCATGGATTGCCCGCCGAGCTGCAATCCCAGGCTGCCCCCGCCGATCTCAAAGAAGGCCGGAGCGCTCCATTGTTTGCTCTCATTATCGAAAACACAGGTGACCCCGTTTCCGTATTGCGCGCCGATAACGATGGCGCCTTTATAAACACTGGGGAAGATGGCCACCGCGTACGCGTTGTTGACGAGGTCCCGGGGCGCTTGCCGGTCGGGACTCAACATAAACTGGTCCAGAACCAACGTGGCGCGTCGTAATTTGAGATCGAGCTTGTTGACTTCCTCGGCGCCGGCCTGCGACGCCAAAAGCGAAAATACCGCCAACAAAACCGCGAAAACCACACGTGAGGGTTGTCTCCTCATTTTTCGTCCTTCCCATGTTGGGCGCGCGTCATTTTGTGCGCTTCGTTCGAAACGTTCTTTGCGGAATAACCTTATTTCAGATCCAATATGGCTTTGACCCGTTCAACCGGAGCCGGATGGCTGTAATGGAAAAAGCTGTACAAAGGGTGCGGGTTGAGATTGCTCAGATTTTCCTTGGTAAGCAGGGCGATCACGTCGGCCATGCTGCGGTTGTCATTGGTTGTGGCTACGGCGTACCGGTCGGCCTGGTACTCATGCCGTCGTGAAATGACCGATATGAGCGGCTTAAACAGGTACGCCAGGGTAGAGGCGCATAAACTGAATATGATCAGCGCCGCGTAGTTAGACGGATGGGAAAAGCCCAGTCCATGGAAGAATGGAGGATAGGCGATCAGCAGACTCAACGCCCAGAGTCCCACCAGGGATACGACCGCGTTTAAAACAAGGCTTTTCAGAATATGTTTCAACTTGTAATGGCCGATTTCATGGGCCAGCACGCTGATTATCATGCGTTCTTCCATCTGTTCGATCAGCGTGTCGAATAACACGATTCGCTTTCTTCTTCCCAGACCGGTGAAGTAGGCGTTGGAATGCGCGGATCGTTTGGAACCGTCCATGACAAAGATTTTATCCAGAGGAAAGCGGGTTTTTTGCGCAAGCCGCAGGATGCGTTCTCGCAGGGTTCCCTCTTCAAGTGGAGTGAACTTGTTAAAGAGCGGGGCTATCCAGACAGGATAAACGATGATCATGAATATCTGAAACATTTCCAGGAACATCCAGGCCCAGAGCCACCAGAACTTGCCCGCGGCGGACATAAACCACAATACGGCCATATAGAGAGGCGCTCCTATGGCTATGCTCAGCAGCAGACTTTTCGCCATATCGATTATAAAAAGCCTGGGCGTGGTGCGGTTAAAACCATGACGCTCTTCAATCACGAAGGTGCCGTAAATATCGAACGGCAAATCGATCACAAGCTTTATAAGCAGGATCAAGGCGGCGAAGACCAGGGCCACGCTATAGTAACCGCCGGGAAACAGGGAACGGGCCAATCCGTCGATCGCCTCAAACCCGCCGAAATAGATGAGCGCAATCAACAGAGCCGCGTCAATGAATGACTGCCAAAGGCCGAACCGTTCCGATTCCAGGTTATAGGCGACGCTTTTACGGTAGGTTTCGGCGTCAACATAGGATTCGAACACTTCCGGAAGCGTGGCGCCCGCGCGCCGCATGTGCCCGATGTTCAAAAGGGTGAGGACGACGTCCCAAATGAACGTCGCCAGAAAAAGCGCGAGAAAAGTTACGCCGATAAAATTAAGCATAATATAAAACTGGCGTCCGCGGCGGAGAAATTATTTCCCGCTGAAATGTTCCAACGCGTTTATCAAGTCGATACCCGCCCCCTTGGGACCAACTCGCTGTTCGAGCAGTATTTCCTGCGCGAACAAGGGCTTACCGTAAAAGACGTTGTTCGCTTCATTGTTGGCGGAAATCACCGCGCCCTTTAGGGAAATACCGGCAAAGAAGCCCTTGGCGCGGGAATAGGAAAGAATTTCGGCCTTAAGCAGGACATCGGTTTCGGCCCGCGCTTCCCTGCCCACGGGGCCGGCCGCGACCGAAACATCCGCGCCCAGGGTTGTTTTTCCCTTGAGTAACGATTGGAGCCCCCGCTGATTGGTGATGACCAGAATCAGATCGACGGCTTCGCCTCCGATCTGAAAACCGACGCTGCCGCCGCCTATTCCGAAAAACGCGGGAGCGCTCCATTGTCCGGTCTGCTTGTTATAGGAGCACACCACCCCTTGTCCATATTGGGCGCCAATGATAAACGCGCCTTTATACACCGAAGGGAACACCGCCACCGCGGCGGCGTTTTTCAGAAGGTCCTTGGGCGCGCTTACGTCGGGGCTTTTGCTGAATTCCTGGATGACCAAAGACGCGTCTTTTATGCGCGCATTTAATTCTTCATAGGTATCGGCGGCAAAGAGCGCCGCTGGATACGACAGGATAAGACATACCGTGATTATGATTATTCTTTTCAAGCTTGGGGCTCGCATGGCCCTTCCTCCTGTGAACGCGATGGCGCAGCGTCTGTTCCGCAATTAGCTGAAAACCGAATCAAAATACTTTATAACTTTATAAAAGATACAATTGCTCAGGCGCCGAGTCAATTGCTATCTGGATATTTTATGAGGGCCGGGCGTTGATATGATCGGAGAGAATCCTTTGCGCCGAAAGCGCAATTCCGACAGGGGGAAAAAGACCATGAAGGTATTCGTGACCAGAAAAATTCCCGAAGTGGGCATTGAGAAAATGAAACCTTTTGTTGAAGTTGAGGTTTCGCCGTTTGACCATCCCATAGCGCGGGAAGAATTATTCAGAAGGGCGGCGGACTGTGAAGGAATTCTGTCCATGGCCGCCGACCGTGTGGACGATGAGTTCTTCCGGAACCTGCCGCGGGTCCGTATCGTGGCCAACTATGCGGTCGGCTACGACAATGTCGATGTTGAAGCGGCTCGGCGGCGGGGAGTGATCATAACCAACACGCCGGGGGTCCTCACCGAAGCCACGGCCGACGTGGCCATGACGTTGATCCTCTGCGTGACGCGCCGTGCGATCGAAGGCGACCGCATGGTCAGAAGGGAGGAATTCCATGGCGGACATCCGCTCTTCTTCCTGGGGACCGGCATTCAGGACAAGACTTTGGGGATTTACGGCATGGGCAGAATCGGCAAGGCTTTGGCGCGCCGCGCCAGGGCCTTTGGCATGCGGATCATCTATAATAATCGCTCGGAATTGCGCGATGAAGCGTACGCCGAGTATGTGAGTTTCGAAGAGCTGCTGGCCCGCTCCGATGCGCTTTCCATAAACGCGCCGCTGACCGAAGCGACGACGGGACGCTTTGGCCTGAAGGAATTTCAGGCAATGAAATCGACAGCGTTTATCGTCAATGCGGCGCGCGGCAAGATTGTTAAAGAAGCGGAACTTGTCGAGGCCTTGGAAACGAAGTTAATCGCCGGGGCGGGGCTGGATGTGTATGAGCTTGAGCCGGCGGTTCATCCCGGACTTCTGACCATGGACAACGTGACCCTGTTCCCCCATATCGGCAGCGCGACGGTGGAAACGCGGGGCAAGATGGCCGAAGTGGCGGCTGAAAACATAATAGCCTTTTCGCAGGGCAGGGAGGCTCCCACACGCGTTTGCTGACATTTTACCGTCATTTCCGCATGAATAATTGGGTATTTGGAGAGAGACGGGCCATTTTGTTTCTTGTTGACAGGAGCCTGACGAGCGGGTAAATTACAACTTTCACAAATGAATAGCCATTCATTTCTCGAACCTTTAACCCACTGACCTTACATTGCCGGGGCTAGATACCACGTCGAATCCCGACGAGCGTCGAAAGGAGTAAGATTCATGGAACCTCGCACTCCGTTTATGGAAGTAAACGAGGTCATCGTTGCGATGGGTGGAGAAGACCTCAATTCGTGTATGCAATGCGGCATGTGCGCCGGAACCTGCCCCTGGCGCCTCACGGAAGGGCCCTTCAACGTGAGGAAAATGATACGCATGGGGCAGTTGGGGCTCGAGGGTTTTGAATCGGACGAAAATATCCTTTACGGGTGCACCACCTGCGGCCACTGTGTCCTGAAGTGCCCGCGCGGCGTTCAAATTATCGATGTCATGCGTTCCATGCGGAGCATGATCGCTGAAGCGGGAACAATGCCGGCGGCCTTAAAAACATTCTCCGGATCGATATTCAGCAATGGAAACCCCTGGTCGCAGCCGCGTGAAAAAAGACTGGATTGGATCAAGGACGCCCAGGTTCCCACTTTTGACGAAAGCAAGGAATATTTCCTGTCCATCTGTTGTACCTCGGCTTATGATGTGAGGAGCCAAAACATCGCCAGATCGCTGCTGAAAGCGCTGGACGCGGCGGGTGTCAGCTACGGAATCATCGGGAACGAGGAAAGCTGCTGTGGCGAATCCCTGCGCAAGATAGGCGACGAGGAGCAGTTCACCAATCTGGCCCAGAAGAACATCAAGCTCTTGCAGTCCAAAGGCGTAAAAAAGATGATCGTTACGTCTCCTCACTGCTACTACACCTACACCAAGGAATATCCCGAACTGGGCGGAGAATTCGAAGTCGTTCATCATTCACAGCTTCTGTCCAGCCTTATCCGGGACGGCAAGCTCAAGTTGTCTGCGGACGTCAAAAGAAAAATCGCCTTTCACGATCCCTGCTACCTGGGCCGTCACAGTGAAATTTTCGAGGATCCCAGAAGCGCGCTTGGCGCGTTGCCGGGCGCGGAAGTGATGGAAATGAAAAGATCTCTCAAGGGCAGCCTGTGCTGCGGCGCGGGTGGCGGAAGACTGGTAATGGAAACACCGCCTGAGTGGAGATTTTCCGATATGCGCGTGAAAGAGGCTCTTGACGTGGGCGCCAGCACCTTGGCGACCGCGTGCCCCTACTGTATCAGCATGCTGGAAGACAGCCGTAAGACGCTCAATAAGGATGATGAAATCGAAATCAAGGATATCGCTGAACTGATCGCCGAAGCTTTGTAAGCGCGCGTTTATAAGCAGATTCAGGGCCCTGTCAACGCAGGTTGATGGGGCCTTTTTTTATTCGCCGGCCTCTCTTTTTGAGCGCCGCCCGGTCAACATTCCGAAAATCCGCCTTGCCGCGCGAATGATGTAAGAACTTACATATTAGCCGTAACATAGTAATAAATAAGCCATAAATGACGAGTAGGCAACGGTCCGTGTGTGAAGGGTTGCGGAAAAGGTTGATCGGGGGGCTGAAAAATGGTTTAGAAAATCGTACAAATGACAAAACAATGGCTCAACCGCGGCGTCCCTGGTATCAAGCCCTTAAGAAGATTGCCCTATGAACCAAACCCTGCCAGATTATTTACCGAGAGTTTTTGATCGTGTGCACATAGAGTTGACCAATCTGTGCAACTTTTCCTGCTCGTTTTGCCCGGACGGGGTCATGAAACGGAAAAGGGGCCTGATGGACGCCGAACTGGCCAAATCGGCGCTCGATCAAATCAGCGACTTGCGATGCGCGCGCAAGGTCACGTTCCACGTCATGGGCGAACCGCTCATGCACCCGCGCTTCCTGGAAATTGTGGATCACGCCCATGCGCGAAACCTGAAGATTGGGCTTACCACCAATGGCGCGCTTCTCAAGCCGGACATAATGCGGGAAATCGCCTCCAGGGACCTGCATCAGATCGACATATCCCTGCAGACGCCCGATGAAGAGAGCTTTTACGCGACCCGGGGCAAGGGGATGGATTTCAGCGAATATCGCAGCCGGATTCTGACTCTGCTCAAAGCGTGCGCGGCTCGCCCGAATCCGCCGATATTCAAGTTTCGGGTCATGGTGACGCGGTTTGCGGGGGGCATGAGGCGCAAGCTTTCGATCCCCGACTTTCTGAAGACCAATGCGGAGTTGCGTCAAACGGTGATGGATTGGACTCGACTGATCTACGAACAGATCGGCAAGCCTCTTCCTCCATCCGGCGATATGCGCCGCGAGATCGATAAAATTTCCGTTCGAGGCTGGAATGTTATCGAGGTCAGTCCTCGGATATTCATCGAAACCTATCTTCTGACAAACTGGGGTAATACGTTTACGGACGGACCTATTGTAAAAGCCGATTTCGGATACTGTTTCGGCATGCGGGATCACTTCGCGATTCTTTATAACGGCGATGTCACTCTTTGTTGTGTGGATTACGAAGGGCGCGCGGCCGTCGGAAACCTGAAAAAATCCAGCCTCGGGGAAATCCTCGCCGGTCCCGGACTCAAGCGAATCGTCCAGTCGTTTAAAAAGGGGCGAATAGTCCATCCCTATTGCAAGGAATGCCTGGGAAGCTCGTCGCGGGTTGGGGCGCTTCTCAAACCGGTTATGACTATTGTCGGATTGAAAGCGCTGAAACCATTTTTTTACCGGAAGTATCGATTGTATAAATAAACTTCGAGGAAACGGGTCTGTTGATTGTATGAAAGCGCGTCGTCTCGGCGTCATCGTCGTCGTACTCATGAGCTTCTGGCTTTCCGGACCTCCCGGAAGTCACGCCTCGGATACCGTTACGGTCGCCGTCTCGGCCGATTTTGCCGCGGCTTTTAATGAAATTGCCTATAAGTTCAAACAAAACGCCGGGTATGAGGTTCAAGGCGTTTGGGGTTCAACGGGTCTTTTGTTTGATCGGATTGTCAAGGGCGAATCCTTTGATCTGTTTTTCGCGGCCGACCGGGCTCATCCGGACGAACTTTATAAGCGGGGATTGGCGGAAGAACCGTTTGTGTACGCCACAGGGCAGGTCGTTCTCTGGAGCAGGCGTCCCGCGCTATGCCTGAAAGGGCCATGGAACAAGCTTGTAGCCCTGAATGAGGTCGCCAGGGTGGGAGTTCCCGACCCTGACAAATCTCCCTATGGGGCCGCTGCGGTAAAAGCCCTCCAGTCGATGGATTTATGGGCAAAGGTGAAGGGCAAGGCCGTCGTGTTGCCCAACGTTCTTCAGGTATTCCAAAAGGTCAATGACCAGGATGTCGACGTTGGATTTTGCGCGATGAGTTTGATTTCTTCGGAGTATGAGAGAAAAGGGTGCTATTTCGCGCTTCAGGAAGCGCCGCCCCTTGTTCAAGCCGCATGCGCGCTCAAGCGGAATCAAAAAAATCCGGGGGTAGCGCGGCTCATTCAATTCTTGAAATCACCGGAGGCCGCAAACATCAAATTGCGCTTTGGATACCAGTAGCGGCGGGTCCCACGCAATCCGGGCGTTGCGCGCGACATAAATTTCCGCAGCCCCGCAACCACTCACGCTGATTTTTCTTGGGGAGGAGACGCCATACTGAAGGCTGGTTGGGCCATCGGTTTATAAGGCAAATCGTTTCAGGTCGTTCAGCAGTTGTGTCAATGAATCGTCCTTCAGCTCATCTTCCGCCGATTCGCGCAGCAGGGTAACGCTTCCCTGAACGCTTCCCCGGGCTCCCACAAGCGGAATGGAAACAATACTGAAGGATCCCTCCAGACCGGCGCAACTCATCCGCGCGGTGGTGTGGGGGCGTTGGTCCGATAGTACCTGCACATGAGCGCAACCGTGACATGGCGCGGTCGAATTGTGGATAAGGGAGTAACAGGGAGTCCCGATAATCTCTTCCTCGCAAACGCCCCTCCGTTCGGCCAGGAGACTATTAATTTTTTCTATGCGGTAGCCGGCGCCGATAATCAGCGCCATATTCTCCAATGAGTCGATAACACCCTCGGCGTCTATAAAACAGGATGGAGCTATAGCTTCGCGCGTCCCGGTTTTTTCAGTCTCGCGCAAAACCATCACCAGGATTTGGGCGCGGTCAAACGGGTCCTTGACAACAACCGGCCGCAATTCGACAATTTTTTCGGGCTTCTTCTTCAGCGTTACCAATACCCGGTTCGCGCTTTTTTTCGCCGCCTCTACCAGACATGCGGACAATTGAGGAACATTTTTCTCGCAACCGCTCAATCCGACAACGGTAGAAAGACGCTGCCCAAAGGCCGTTCCGTTTTCCCACCCGGTGAGCGTTTCCGCCGCGCGATTCAAGAAGATGATCTCATCCCTCGCGTTTATGGCTATGACCGCTTCTTCTATGGTATTGAGCGTCGCCACGTACCATTGCTCATCCTCTCTGCGTTTGGCTTCTTTCCGATGCCGGTAAATAGCCATCTCTATGGCCGTTTGCAGTTCCTTAATCTGAAACGGCTTGAGAATATAACCGTATGGTTCGGCCTGTTTGGCTCGTTCCAACATTTCTTTATTGGCGTAGGCGGTTATGAAAATGACGGGCACATCGAGTTGGGAGCGGAGGCAATGAGCGGCTTCAATGCCGTCGGCGCCGCCTTTCAGAATTATATCCATGAGCACGAGGTCGGGCAGGAATTTCCGGGCCTTTTTGAGCGCTTCATCGGCCGACGAAGCCACGGCGCATACGTCATAACCGAAGCCCTGTATACTTCTTCGAAGGTGCTCGGCGGTTATGAATTCATCCTCGACCACCATAATCTGTGGTTTTGAAGAAGATTGGCTGTTTTTTTTCATCAAGTGAGTCCCAAAAAAACTTAATAATCTGCTGCATTGAGCTGTATGCGCTCAAATGATTATCAATGGCCCATGTAATTTTTGAAAATAACAGTAAAGCGTATTTTATCAGCAGTGGTCTTGCAAGACAAGCTATTCAGGTAATCAGCGCCTTAACCGCAATGAAACGCGCTCACGAACGCTCGCATGTCCATCGTCTTGAATTTATTTATAATTGATTGATCGTGAAAATGAATGGAATAAAGCGGGAAAAAATGAATGATCAATTCAAGCTCGTCATAAATCGCCGCATACGTCGCACCGATGACCGACCTGAAACGGGAAGCCTTTTTTTCGATTTTATATAAAATAACCAAAAACTTATTATAATCAGAGGGGACGCTCATATCTTCCGCGATTTTATTGCCCTATACATGATCACCTATAATAATAGGGATACGGATAAGGATAGAAGAAAGGGTAATAATAGTAATAGGGACCGTAAAACCACGGGCTGTAGGGATACGGATTGTAGTAGTAGTCTTTTTTCGGCCACAGGTATATATCCGAAGCTCGGATAAGGGGATAGTTATAGGTTATACTGGGGTCGTCACTTTTTTCCTCCCCGGTCACGACACCACCCACCGTGATGAGCCTGTCTTTGGCGTAAACCTCCGGATCTAAAAATCCTTCGTAGACAAGCATGAACCTGCCTTCCGAAGCGTCAACGTCCTTGGGCCTTTCCTGGAAATCCAACGGCGTTTGCAAGACAGTTATACGGGTCTCTTTTTCAAGGTTTTTCGTTTGCAGAATATGGCCGCCAAGAATAACAGTCATGCCCGCATACTTTAGTGGATTTTCAAGCAACGCCGGAAAAGGCGGGGCAGGCTGGGCCTCTTTGCGGATGTTTTCAGGCATTACGGCGCACGAAGAGGCCAGTAACAGAATAATCGCGAGCGTTAGAAAGCGCTTGAACATATTCATAGTGAAAGCCCTCGTTACAATGCGGGGAAACAGACGCTATTGTTTGCGTTCCCATTGACCATTAAAGAGCGCGAAAACGCGCGTACGTTACAAGATCCCGTGATAAACAAACCATAAGAATTAATTTTGTCCGCGCAAGCCCGCAAAGTTGAACAACGGTATGACTAAAAGAAACGGGCGCCGGCGCGTGGAGGCCCGGCCCATTTGAAAACGCGCCTGACGGGAGACTCAACGATCGCTGCTACGTAAAAAAGGACGGCTTGAGAGCGGCCTCTGGCGCCCTTAAATTATTCGGGCAAAATATATCAATTCGAGCAGTTAGCCGGGAACGTCTGCAGGGCGTCGAACAGGGGGCTCGAGGTAAGGCTGAAAATGATATGCGCGGTGTTCAATCCCGATATGGCGACGGTTCCTTCAATGTAATCCAGGGGCCTGTTCCACAACCTGGCGGCGTCAAGACGATTGAGGCGGGAATTGGTGAGGTTCAGTTGCACCAAACAACGGCCGTCCTCTCCATTGTCCATTTCCGCGGCGCCGGAGCCCACGGCGCTGTTCAGAGTCCAGATGACCAGTTCGGTTTCCGCCGAATAGGCCGGGTCGATCCAATACCGCGCATAATCGGTCGCTTCGGCGCTCGCCCCGTTGGTCAAACCGGTCAGGCTGGTGGCGGCGAGATTGGCAAGGTCGATAGCCGTGTCCGCATAATCGGTTCGGATCAATGGCACACAAGGGATGTAGGCTGCGTCATCGGCGTCCAGCCACAGCAGGATGGCGTTTCCCGCCAGCGTTTCACGGGTTTCAGCGGGCTGCAGCGAGCCGTCGTCGTCATAGGTGAAAATCAGATATCCCGACATGTCCGGCCACAACGGCGCGTTGGCGGCCAGGGAAAAACCGCGCAAACGCATGCCGGTCATGTCCATCGAGCCGCTTTCCAGAGGTATTCCGTTGGCGCTGAAAAACGTCCAGTACACCGCGCCCGTACCCTCCAGACAAGTCACGCCGACCACGGTATCCAGCCCCTGGTCGCTGCTGAAGGTGGCCAGAGGCACAAGAAAGCCGTCGGCCATGACTCCCGAGGACATGGCAAACGCGCCCGATGGCGCCACGAGGCAAAGCGCCGCGACAAACAGGACCACATGAAAGGAACGGAGAGGTTTCATGGATATATCCAACCGTATGTCAGGTTTATTTCTATAAACTTAGTCGGTCGCGTTCGGGTTAATCTTGAGTTCTTTATGCGCGCGCCGCAATCCGCGCCAGGGGCGCGGGGAGGGGCGTAGGGGTAAGGGGGGCTTGAACCGTGTTGGGGGAGCGCTTGTTTGCGCCCGGTCATGTTCCGGGGCCACACCGCTATTGGTCTTGAACATAACCGTAAAATGGAGTATTCAGAAAGGATCATTGTGGGCGATTAGCTCAGGTGGATAGAGCGTTGGTCTCCGGAACCAAAGGTCGGGCGTTCGAGTCGCCCATCGCCCAAGAAAAAAGAGTAAAATTAACAGGGAGTTAGAAATAATTTTCTTACTTCCTGTTTTTCGTTGTGTCGCTTATAATCCAAAAAGGCAGTATTTTGGCAGTAGTTTGATACAAAAAAATATTGGCAGTAAAGGACAGTATTAATCGCCATTGATTTTCCGATTCTGAATTGCTGCTACATTTTGAAGGTCTTTATCATCTGAGATATCGTAACGGTCAAAGACCTCTCTCGTTTTATGCCCACTTATCAACATGGGGATCTTTTTTGAGCATCCTCATTCGCACCTTGTTTCCGATTACGGTTCTTCTAAAATCATTGAGAACTCTATTCTCATTCCTGGTTTTCGAATCGATAAAGCCTGCTTTCTTTGCAGGCAGTTCATCACTATCTATTATTATCAAGGTAAACAAAATGGCTTAAAGACCATCGATAAGAATACGATATACAATTCTATAAACGCATTCAATATATTAAAATTACACAATATTATGTATTTTTTTGTTTGCTTGACCATAATTCCCCTTTACGCTGAAGCTATGTCGCTTAGCGATTAGCTCGGCTCCCGTAATGAACGGATAGTGATTGCAAATAAAAAGGGTTCTTGAATTCAAACTAGATTTCAGACTGGTTTGTCTCTCCCGTGGGAATGGAGTTTGATGGAATAGAGAATATGAATATAATGTAAATGTTATAATGGTTGATGGCCGTCAATCATTATACTTCAAAGGGCCGTGGACGAGGGAGATCGAAGGTTTTTAGGGAATTTACAAAATCAGTCCTATATGATAGATAAACAGAATAAAGTACAATGATATCAGGAGGAAAGATATGAAAGATAATAATTCAAAGAGTATCATTCTCGATGTACACAATACTAGACATGAACACAGATCTTCGTAAGGTCGGTCAGACTCCAAAGAGCGAGAAGATAGCGAAAACAAGGACCGTGTGGAAGAAGAAAAAATAAGATGATGGCTCGTATAAGTGTAATAGTAGGTATGATTGCCAGTTTAGTTGTGATATTAAGTTTCTTAATTTTTGATATTCCTAAATCTTGCTCTAACAATTCCCAGAAATTCGAAAAGCCAATAGTCACCCAAGAATCAACATATAATGTTAATTTTTATAAAGAATATAGACCAATTTTAGATGTTATAATGAAGAAACAAGATAATGGCTTATTCTGGACTGTTTCAAATGCTGACGACTTAAAAATGCTTCTTTACATGGAATTTGTAGTAATTAATCGAGGTACGGCTACAGCAATGGACATCAAATTTCCTGACCGAGCTAGTTATAGCAGTAACAATTCACCACCACAAAAATTTAAATTAAAAATGCCCCCCACAATTAGCCTACCTCCTAATGGTTCTTTTATGCTCGAAATGCCGTTATTAATGGGGCCATACCCTAGTCCAGAAAGATTAGAAAGAGCATTAAATGCATTTTCAACGAATGAAGAAAATATTATTACAACAGACTTTAAACTCAGTTATAGTAGTGAAGTAGACAGGGGACTTGTCTATGAAACAGACATACAATTTGAAATAACTGGAAAAAAATACAGAATACGAAAGTCTAATTATGTCCCACCCGTGTTGACACAGAAGCCACGCCTTATATTTAATCTTAAAAAATTTGATGATGGCACATATTGGAATATTACAACTAATGAAAATGAGATAAACGTAGCCATACGACTTTCGGTGAAAAATATCGGCCTTGTGAGCGCTAAGAATGCTACAATACTTACTGTTTATGCCCATCCCGCTATGAATAGTGATCTAAACAGTATTAAGTACCAAAATGAAGCACACATTATTACCATTCCTCCGAAAAATAAATATGACATTGAGATTAATTTAAAGTTGAAATACAATAATATTGTGGATAAAAACAGACAATTATATGAGTTTAATACTAATAAAAATGCAAGTATAGATTTTAAATTAAGTTATAAATATGTTAACGAAGGCAACGATGAGCAGAAGTTTACGGCTACAGTTAAATACAAAATTAAAAAAAATGTAGGTGAAATCTTAGAGCTGCATTATACAGGCTACTAAAATTGAGAGATACTACAATGCAATTTACACCTTTCCTTCAGCGTAATTATCACCTAATTTCCATTGTGATTTAGATTAACCTTTAATCGGGAGAAGTTATCATAAAGAAAATCATCAATGCAAATATGTCCCTGTAAAAGTAGTTTGCGTTAAACATTACTAGGTTAGGACGGTTTTCTCGAAAAGGAAGTTTGAAGATTTGGGACAGTGTTTTTGCACTATTTTAGAACAAATATGTCTTAAATGATCTCACGAGGGCGCATATTAAAGAGCTGCTAAGTAACTGATAAAACAGCTAATTGAGCGATATTATTATGTTTCTAAAAAAACTGTAGTGCTCTCCGGAACCAAAGGTCGGGCGTTCGAGTCGCCCATCGCCCAAGTAAATAGTTGAATAAAATAAGGCGGTTAGAGATTTCTAGCTGCCTTTAATTTTTCGAAAATGAGTTTGGGCGCTAAATAGGCGCTATTTTCCAGAAATAATCATCACCTGCTGTATCCTGGTTACCCGTTTCAAATCCTCTTCGGCGATGATTTTATAGCGGTCTCCCAAGTTTGACACCTAAAATGAGGAATGTATAACAATATTGGTACCTTACTAATTTTGCACCCCCCCCCTTTTTACACTACATTCGTATCGGCGCAGCCGGATATAGGCGCAACGT
>Ga0068713_1000759_pt1 | contig 52962 bp, 42 predicted proteins | sample MTBAKSrepl2MetaG_FD_62223 | JGI IMG/M metagenome (GOLD analysis project Ga0068713, IMG submission 62223) | Enrichment culture microbial communities om Arthur Kill intertidal strait, New Jersey, USA, that are MTBE-degrading - MTBE-AKS2 (Arthur... | ecosystem: Environmental > Aquatic > Marine >... | reverse complement strand
CAGGGAACTGTTGGTTCGTGAGGGTATGTCAGTCGGTGTGCATCGTGTCCACCGTCTGTGGAAGCTGGAGGAGCTCCAGGTGCCGCGTCGGTCGCGGAAGCGCGGGAAGGGTCAGCGGACAGGTGAGGTACCGGTCCAGCCGCTGCACCCCGGGGCAGTATTTTCCTTCTGAACACTATGACCCTGTTTTGTACAACCCAGGAAATGTAAGGGTTGACGGCTATATCGACACAGATAAGGTCGACTGGACGCGTGGATACTACGATGACTGCGAGATTTTAGACAAAGGAATGCTGCTCATTTCCGGCCAGGAGGCTACGGCGCAACTGGAATATGATGCAGCTCTTACAGCCGCTTCGGAATCGATAGATGCGCCGCTGAATGCCCGTTTTGCTCTATCTTCGCTTTACCAGGTGACTGGAGATGTCGAAACGGTTGAGGATCAGGCGCGGGCTTATCAAGTCGAATATTCAGGTCTTCTTGTCTCTGATGCGATCGATTTCTGGCTTCCCACCCTGTTACAGAGTAATGGGCAGATTGATGAAGCAATAGAAGCCTACCAATCCTTGCTCGCAGCGGCAGAATCCGCATCTGAGATCTTCGCGATCGAGCTGCGGATCGCGTACCTGGAGGAGCTAATCGAGGAGACAGATACAAACGGTAAGATGTCTACTCCCCAACACGATCAGTGGATACATCCTCGAACCAGTGGAAAATGACTTGGCGGATGAGCCCGAAGTCCGTCCGCTAACCTATTCGCTTAACCCTGCCTACCCGAATCCATTCAACCCTACTGTCTCGATACCCTTTACCCTACCCACTTCTGGTCATGTGACACTCGCTGTGTACAACATCCTCGGTCAGCGAGTGGCGACGCTGGCGGATGAAGTTCGCCAAGCAGGTTCACATCATGTAGTTTGGGATGGGAAAGATGCGACTGAGGGATCACTCAGCTCCGGTGTGTACTTTGTGACGATGGAAGCATCCGGTTTCCTGAAAACTCGCAAAATCGTCATGATCAAGTAGTCTTACAGAGATTGTCCCTGGTTAAAAACCCCATCCGCGGCGTCACCATTGAACTCCAGCGGCTTCACCTCTACCTTCACATCATGCTGAAATCACTCCGCATTCTCGCCCAAACAGTAGCCAATTCCATCCGTTCGCATCGGCAATTGGACTCGGAGACACTGCTGCTGAGGCATCAGCGCACTGTATTATAACGTAAGGTGAAAAGAATACTGTTGAAAAGGGCTGGTCGACTCCTTTTTAGCCTGGATTTCACGCTTTCTGCGCAATTGTAAAGAAGCCCTGGTTATCATCAAGCCTGAGACGGCCAACGGGAAACAGTTCACGGGCCGTGAGTTCCAGAAGTTCATCGCGCTGCATTGGCTGACGCATGTGACCACATCGCCCTACTATCCGCAGAGCAATGGCAAACTGGAATGCTTCCATGGGACGATCAAGAGCGAGTGCATTCGTCGTAATGCCCTTGAGATGAAGTGGACCCCATTTTTCGACAGGGGTTTAGAGATTTTAAGTGATGGATTCGCCCTGGTTCATGCTGCCTGATCCTGTTGTTCTGCCTGGTACACCTGATCCGGAGTCCGGTGGTTCAACGCCTGATGCGATCGTTTCTGGTTGTAGAAGGTAAGATACTTTCCGATTCCCTCCTCTGCTTCCGCATCGTTTCGTAACAATTCAGGTAGACATCCTCGTGCTTCAGAGACCGCCACAACGTGAGTGAGCTTCCATGGCGAACGAATAAACTTTGCTCTACCGACATGATTCACTTCCGCAAATAGATACATCTTTGGTTATACCTACTTTACCAGCGTTACTTGACGCGAAATTGTGCTAGTAGGTGTGGAGAGTCTATAGATGTATTGTCCAGATGCCAGGGCATTAGCAGAAAATGGTACAGAATGCAAGCCAGCAGATACACGACCATTCTGTAGAACAGCAATTCTCCGTCCCAATAAGTCGAACACTTCCAGCTTTACCAACGAAGCAACGGAAAGTCTGTATTCGATCCTGGTTGTCTGATTGAAAGGGTTGGGATAATTTTGGAGTATGTAGGTGTTGTTTTGGTTAAAGTGACTAGTTCCCACGAAACTTGTAGCAGTATCAGGAACAATAGTATTTAGCGTATCTGGCCGAATTAAGAATAAGTCTTCCGAAACACTTATCAGTGAATCTATCCCGAGTGTATCAACGTTGAAAAATACATAAGAATTGTAGTTCGGTGCGCCATAAACATTATAATCGTAAGGCTGTGCTGTCCATAGGGTTGAATTTAACGGAATAGTAAAACTACCAGGATGAACATCTACTTGATCTAGTTGTGGTTCAATAAAGCACCAATCTTCAAAACTCGAGGGATCATCACCAACCAAAGTAGCATTTGCAGCATGCCCCCAGCTTGAAGAATTATGTGAAACTTGTAGGTAGAAAAATGGAATATTGAATCTTCCTATGTGCTCCTCAAAATATTCATCGGGGGTAAAATCACCATTATATCCATTAAAGTTCATAAACGTCTGGCTACCAAATTCCATGCAAGCCCAGTCAGGCCAGTGCGCAGTGACCGTATCTGTCTGGTCGATAGCCAACATGAGTGATACCCAGTCCATACGTTCATCAGGAGTTTGAAGAGAATTCCAATGGCCTGGCAGATATGGGATCGTTCCGGACAGGAAGTTGAATAAGAGTTCCTGGTCAGCTTCTGTCGAAGACGTTCCATCACCATCCACGTCGCCTCGATCATTCATCTCACCGTCGAGCATTGCTTGGTGGTCACTCCATCCAACCGCTTCATTGCCATCAACGTCTCCACTGCCGTATGCTCCATAGATGGAGTGGTTAATATTTGGTTGGACGAAGGGGTTTAGCACTTGAGCTTGCGGGTGACCCACGGCATACAGGGAAATAGCAATCCCACAGATAGCACAAAAGGAATAAAATCGAATCGGCCTGTTCATCTTGTCCCCCCACTGATTAGGACGGAAATAGACGGGAATTTGGTCTCTGTGTGGCATAAGAAGGTAACGAAATACACCTTCGGAGGCCACATGCAAGATGCGTTTCACCAGTCAAGTATCAAGTCCTATCTCTCATGCCCTCGCTCGTTCCGATACCAGTACTTAGAAAGTATTCAGTCGCGTGGCGAAGTAGAGCCGCCATGATCCACAGCCGAAAGCAGGTATATCAATTTAATCATTCAGAACTGTCCGGTAGATTGAGATGGACCCCATTTTTCGACAGGGGTTTAGAGATTTTAAGTGATGGATTCGCCCTGGTTCATGCTGCCTGATCCTGTTGTTCTGCCCGGTACACCTGATCCGGAGTCCGGTGGTTCAACGCCTGATGTGGACGTTTCTGGTTGAAGAATGTAAGTTATTCCCCGATTCCTTGCTCAGCTTCGCGCATCGTTTCGTAACAATTCAGGTACACATCCTCGTGCTTCAGAGACCGCCACAGCCGTTCGATGAAGCGGTTGTCGATCCAGCGACCTTTCCCATCCATGCTGATCTTGCAGCCAGCATCCTTGAGGCAGGTGGTGAACGCTTCACTGGTGAATTGCGACCCCTGGTCGGTGTTCACGATCTCCGGGGCGCCATGGGTTGCCAGCGCCTCGTTCAAGGCATCGACACAGAATTGTTGGTCCATCGTGTTACTGAAGCGCCACGATAGCACCTTACGGCTGTACCAGTCCATGATGGCGACAACGCTACAGTCGCCTTGAACTGCGCGGATAACTTCCTGCGGGATCGCTTCATCGTTCGCTCCTCTTTCCGAGGGTAATCTACCCCCTTAAAAAGAACGAATCCATCAACTAAGACACTGTCCGAATTTTGGGGTCCCCTTCTCTGTTCACCAGCCTGCGTGAAGCGCAAGACAAACTGGAACGCTGGCGGATCGATTACAACGAAAACCGTCCCCGCAGCTCGCTTGGCTACCTTACCCCGACAGAATTCGCTCGAACTGGGGCACTGGAAGCGGGCAACAAACAGGCGGATCAGGTTAACGACGAGAACAAGAAAGATGGAATAATCGAGGTGGTAAAAGACAAGGACGCGCCAGGGTCACTTCGGCCTACGGCCTTCGTTCCCCTGGCGCACGCTGAACAAATGATCCCATCATAACCACTGGTACTCAAAACCGGGGGCTCTCAGCGAAACTAAATAGCCCGCACGATGCGGGCTATAAATGTGAAGGCTCGCCTGTCACCGCAGCAAAATCATTTTACGAATACTCCTCTGTCCGCCCGCTTCCGCACGAAGTAAATAGTGACCTGTAGCAGCTCTATCAGCCCTCCAGATCAACGTATGTTCGCCTGCTGGAAGTGATCCATCAAGCAGGACAGCCAGGCGGCGGCCAAGCAGGTCGAATACTTCTACCCGCACGCTTGAATGCGAGGCGGGTAAGACCAGACGGACTGTGGTCGCAGCGTTGAATGGATTCGGGTAGTTGTCAAGTAGGAAGTAACCTGTGGGAAGATCTCCACCCACATTAAGGTTATCCACGAGTTGCAATCGCAACCCCTCTGGGGCATTCAGCTCGATAAAGTCATTTAATCTCCCTTCAACGAGGTTTAAAGTTGTGAACTGTGGCACATTAGGTGCTGGACTGAAGTGTAGTTGGATCCACCCAAGCCATTCCCCAGTCAACTCGTCTGAATTTGCAATGAAAAGCCTCGCACCAGTATCGGTTGAAACAAAATCAATGATCCCCCCAGCATCGCCGAGGTAGGTTGCAGCTTCCAGAGCAAGGTGAAAGTGAGAGAATTGCAGTTCGAGTTCACCGGAGCGGATTGCATGAGCTTCTGACAGGAAGATATTTACAAGGCAATCCTCATCACCAGGATAGGACGCTTGGGTCCATGTAAGTTGAGCATCACCAATTGGTTGTGGCACACCTTGTACTGGAAAGCTGTCGATGCTACCGGCTGCATACTGCAGAATCAGGGCGGCATCTTCTGCGTCGATCTGGCCACTACCAGATACATCCCCAAGGAATACAGAGGGACCATTTAACTCGATGATTCCCACGAGGTGTTGCAGGATCATGCTCGCATCATACGCTTGCACGATTCCATTCAGACTCACATCCCCGAGGACGCCCTGTAGCACTCTCAGTGACCCGGAATCGATTGTCAAGGGAGGCGTGCCCTCATTTACCATCATATCCCGTACAACCAGAGGATAGGTGCCGTATTCTGCATCCTCGCACAGTGTAACTTCGACAATAAACAGCGGCGAGTACCCTGAAATGGCATGTGCTCCAGCGAGAGCGACAGTCAGTATATCTCCATCAAGATTGCTTTGGATCGACCAACTCTCCAAATTAAAATTGCTCTCCGCTGGCAAATGGATATCGATAACATCCTGGATGACTTCTATTGGGAGACGAAGGCTGCCCTGCAAACTCAACACATGTGCATCATGCTCGAAACGAGCGATAACTGGTATGGACACAGGATAACCAGGAATTCCTGTAATGTCTGGGATAAAACAACTGTTGCCCTCCTCGAAGTGCCCAGCAACTGGCAACGCTCCAAGGTCGGTAATCGTCCCATCAGGATCTCGGGAATAGTTTGGATCGCCAGCATTAACACACGGAGAATCGGGTCTAATTCGATAATCTTGTTCAGAGGGGTTCACGAAAAGTGGATCATTAAAAATCAGATTGCTGCCGGGAATGGCGTTCTCATCATACCCGGGGCCCCAGATACATGAATAACTCTGAAATGGAAACTGAGTATTGCTGTAATTCCCCTCTTGCGGGATTTGGATAATGGAATTGGTCATAACACAGGACTGGATTGAAAAAAACAGGGTGGAAGTGAATGGCAGACGAGAATCATTGTCAGCGATTGTGATGTGATCCAAGGTGACGTCGCAGGGGTAAAAATTGGCGACGGGGGCAGCGTCGGCGATATTACCATAAAAGACAGAATAGCTTATGTTGAGGGTACCACCGACATCACATCCGATTGTTCCCGAGCCCCCAGCATCATTATATCTAAAGACACAATGCTCGATTACAGCATGCGAATGGTTGCTGTAAATCGCTGAAGCGTTTTCGAGTGAAGTGTTGTACTGGAAGAGGCAGTGTCTGAAGGTAGCAGTAGCTCCTGAGAGATTGACTGCGCCGCCGTGTATGTGGTTATGATATGTTGAAGCCCACTCGAATGTGCACCACTCAAACAAAGAAGGCTTGCCCGCCTCCTGGATTCGAACTCCGTCCCAATACCCAGCATTCATGTTCCTGGTCAGAAGGATTGGTTGATCCTCGGTCCCTACTGCGATCAAAGTGCCAGTCACCCAGAGGACTTTTCCAGGGTCGCCACGAACAATTACACCTGGCTCTATTGTCAGGGTTTCGTTGGCCATCACCGTCACATCATCCACGATGATGTAGGGACTGTTGGCAAGAGACCAGGTCTCCGTGCCAACAGGTCCTGAGATTTCAGTTTCCGCATGCAGTGAAAGGGGGGATAAAAGCGGGATCAACAAAAAGGTGATTACGCGCTTCATAGTTGTCTCCTGCATGCAACAGACAATCAATGTCTTTGATAGTGAATCCTATTTGAGGCGGATCCGGAATCACCTCCATTGCAAAATACTCCATAAGCGTGCTGCTCGCAACAAAAATTAGAGCTTAAGTACGATAGCTGGCATTCTCGCAAGACTTGGAGAACTTAATCCTGTTTGTTCGTTAACTCATCGGTGCTATCTTTGCGCGTCCCAGAACTGATATGACGGAGAGAAACATGGATTCTTATACAGAGAAAACACGCGACTGGCTTGAGGATCGGTTTCAGCGTGGGGTTGCCGAGGACCGCTATCATGCTCACCGCCCTATCTACGGATTTGGCATTGCCCCGTCAGAACCAAGTCACACAGCCCGTATGGCTCTCGCACTGGCGATTCTTCGTCAGTTAAACACCCTTAATGGGACCTCAATGGTCGACCTCGGAGGTGGGGAAGGGTACATCGCTGCACTTGCTCGCGATCTGCTTGGTTATGAGTCTATGATGGTCGAGCTACCGGAAGCCGCATGTCAACGGTCTCGAGAACTGTTTGGTTTATATGCGCAAACGGCGGATGTGCACAACCTTCCCTTTGAGGACCAAAGTGTCGATGTTACCGTTCTTAGTGAGGTAATCGAACATCTCTCCGATCCCATCCTGGCGCTTGTGGAAGCTTGGCGAATCAGTCGACATGCTGTGATCGTGACCACTCAAGAGGTCCAGCCTTGGGAATGGGAACGAAAGGCGCATATGAAACTTCGAGAGCTGGAACGAGGGCACGCCGAGCGCACATACTTCCATCCTCACGACTTTCGTGCGATTTTCGGTCGTAAAGTCGAATTGCTGAATCCCTGCCTGATAATACCCCTTGAAGATGAAACGAAGATTACTGCCGCTGAAGCAAAAAAGCTCGTGCCTTACCTCGCTCAAAAACGTTCCTTCGGCCCTGGCAGTTTCGGAATCATGGTGGTAGCGAAGAAGTCAAAAAACGCAGGAATTCCTGAAAGGATATCTGATAGCGCGTTAATTGAAGGCCTGTTTGGTTTTTCTGTGCCACTCCCGAATGTCTCCAGAGCGAATGAAGTCAGGTGTCCAGGCTGGTATCGGGAACGTGGTTCGGCTGAGACGCATTCGCAGCCGACTGAATCCCTCTCGGAGACGTGGAGCGAAGCTGACCGCGCTCGCATTGACAGATTACGGCTGTTGCAGGGCCTGCCGGTAGCTAAAGGTGCTTCAGAACGGATTGCAGCGAAGCTGACACTCGCATTCTCGGCACTGCTACGTCTCCTCCTTTCACCCGGAACGGCATCCCTAAAGTTCAAATGGCTCGCGAAGGCGATTAATCTGCGCACATTACGCAAAGCACTCGGTGGCTGAACCGGTAGTCCCTGACTATCATTTCCCCTGATAAAACTTCAATCGTATCTGACTGCACGAGGCACTCCAGTGTGCATCGCAAATCGGCTACTCTTTGATCTGGCTGGGCGTGATCTAATCCACAGTCCGCAGCTCGAATACTCTCACTCGATAGACACAAGCTTCACTTAAGTCAAGCCGTACACCCGGTTTCCGTTGCCAGATGTTGCCCACAATAGAATCAGTTTTAACCGAATCTCCTGCGAGCTTTCACATATGCACTCCGAGACTGGAACATGGTTGCCCTATATTGTTCCCGGAAAGGTGTGGCATCTGTGGCAGGAGTGGGTGGGGAAACCGGGGAAGTCAATGTTTATGCAGGGGAGTTTAGGGCCTGACCACGATCAAACCTTAGCGAGACCATGACAGATTTCAGCATTCTCAAGCCCTGGGTGATCACCACCACCCGTATCCCCTACGGGCACACCGACCAGATGGCGCATGTCTACTACGGCACCTATCTCCTCTATTTTGAGATGGGGCGCAACGAGTGGATGCGTGCTGCGGGATTGACCTACAAATCGTTCGAGGAGATGGGTTACATCGTGCCGGTTGTCGAGGCTCACGCGAAGTACCGTGGCCGCATCTTTTACGATGACATTATCGAGATTCGCACAGCGGTGAGGCTTGAGGGCAGGAGTCGGATCAAGTTCTTCTACGAAATCCGTCGCGAGGGGGAACCGGAGTTGCTGACAACCGGTTGGTCGCTGCACGCAGTGACCAATTCCGAGGGGCGACCGACCCGTATTCCACAAGTGTTGCATGAGATCGCCGCCAGGATCGGCCAGTACGAAAACGAGTGACATCAAGCCAGAGTTGAGCAACGATCAAGCCTGACGTGAAGGCCAGTGCAGCAGTGCTTATGGTCTGAATCTGTCTGTTGACCCCGAAACAGGCCTCATAATAATGGCGGTGTCTTGACTTGCAGGCCGGGGGAGTGTAGTTTGAATCGTTCGCAGCATAACCATCATCTGTGGAGTTCGCCTCACACCTTCGTTAGTGGTCTGTTCCATCCCCGCAGCGGAATGAACCGTCCGGCCTGACCGGACACCCGGCGAGACTCCACCGTATTGATCGCGTGGCTCTCTCTCGGGGCGGCGCGAATTTCATTTTATGGGTGATCCATGCGAACGATCCGACATCTGATCCTGCCAGCGAGCCTCCTGCTCGTCGGCTTGCTGACCACCGCGCGGGCGGAGGTAAGCGTTGTTGCGGACTCGCCCACCGGTCTGACCCTCGAAGCAACTTTCCCCCATTGGACAACAGTGTTGTTGGATGATGGCGTCTTGCACATGCCGAGCAATGCGGGCGTGGATGACCGAGTCGGCGGCGAGATGACACCCTATGCCGCAAAATTGATCGGTCTGCCCTCCGGCAGGTCTCCTCGTGTCGTGGTCGAGGAGATCGAATGGGGAACGCCGCTGACGGGTCGTGCTCCGCAGGGCATTTCCGCCGAGGATCAGCTTCCGGTTGCCCATCTCGCAGGTCGTGGTCCGGTGGTGGTGGGCGAACCCTTCGAGTGGCGTAAACACCAGGTCGCATACCTCTTTATCGTTCCGGTCCGTGCAGAAGGGGATCGTATTGTACCCCTCAGCCGACTCCGTGTGCGAATCGAATTCGATCCACCTCAGGGAAGGGTGACTGCAAGCCGCGACCCCCTTGTTCAGGCAGGTGTGCTCAATCCAGCTGCAACCTCCAGATGGCAGCAGGTCACCACTTCGCTGAAATTGCCTTCCACCACGTCAAGTGTCGAGACCTGGCCCTCCGGCACACTGGTCAGGATCGAACTGGAACGTGAAGGCATCTACGAGCTTACACCGAACGACCTGGCCGCATGGGGGATCAACACGAGCGGTGTTGACCCTCGCAGTTTTCGGATTTACGGCAATGGAGGGCAGCCGGTCCCCGAATCGCCCGCCGCGGGACGCGACACATCACCCCGTGAAAATGCGATCATCGTCACCGGCGAAAATGATGGCTCTTTCGACCCGGGCGACAGAATTCTCTTCTACGGACGCTCGGTCAATTCATGGAATGCGGGCCAGCCGCCCGGCGATTACCGGCACACGAACAACCCATTCACACGAATCAATGTCTACTGGTTGCTGATTCCAGATGATGGCGCGCCCGGCTTGCGGATGGAGTCCCTCGAACCGGCGGAAAGCCCCACGTACAGCACGGCACAAGCGAAGTCTCGCATCTTTGTCGACAATGACGCTATCATTTACAACAGCGAAGGACATGTGGAATCCGGGAAACGCTGGTTTGCCAGCGACCTGTTCGAGGGTTCTGCCTATTCAGCCTCTTTCGAAGCGCCTTCTGTGCTGACAAATCAGGATGGCAAGCTGTGGGTTTCGTTACGCACGTTGGGTCGCCCGGCGAATGAGGGGACAATCGAAATCAACGGCACCCCGATCTATAATTTCAGCTCTTCTGTAACCACCTTCTCAATCCCCATTCCCGCAGGCGTGCTGCGTGAAGGGTCAAACTCCTTCACTTTCCGTGTCACTCGGGGCCGGATCCTCTTCGACTGGTTCGAGGTCAGCTTCCAGCGGAACCTGCATTCCAGCTCAGGGCGGATGGATTTTGATGCGCTGCCCGAAGATGGCACCGCACGTGTGACCCTGACCGGATTGACCGACCCCTGGATATTCAACATCGAGCAGTTTGACCGGGTCACCTACACCCGCAGCAATCCCTTTGTGACACACGCTCAGGTTACCAGCCCAAGGCGGCACATCGCCGTGAGTGACGGCAATTTTCTGCGTCCGATCCGTTTAAGTGTTACAGGCATTGGCACCGTCGACTATCCCAATGGGTTACGTGACCCCAACCTCGCAGCCGACTACATCATGATCACCCACGAGGATTTCTACGACGCTTCGGCGAGGTTGGAAAGCTATATCGAGCAGCGTGATGGCATCGAGGTGCTGAGGGTTCGTGTGTCGGATGTCTATCGGGATTTTTCCTGGGGATTGCTCGACCCGACAGCCATTCGCGACTTTCTTGCACACGCCTACGCCAACTGGACGATCACTCCTGAGACGGTGCTGCTTGTCGGCGACGGGGATTACGACTACCGAAACATCGTTTCCAATGCAGACAAGAACTGGATTCCACCGTACGAGAACAATGAGGACTGCCGGGATGACTGGTTCACGACGTTCGAGTCAGGCGGGTTGCCCCAGATGGTTTCAGGCCGGCTGACCGTACAGCTCAACCGTGAATTGAACACCTACATCGATAAGTTGATTGCCTATGAATCCAACCCCGATCCCGGCCCCTGGAGGTCGAGGATGGTCCTGGTCGCCGATGATGAATATGGCGAAGGAGGGGCCAATACTCTTGACCAGATTCACATGCAACAGGCTGAGGATTTTGCACGTAATTACGCGCCTGAGTACCTCGCGATCAAGAAAGTGTACATCGGCACCTACCCCACAAGCTTTGATCCGATATCAGGCGGAAGGCGCAAGCCGGCGGCAACTCGTGAACTGCTGGATGAAATCAACGCGGGATCGTTGCTGATCAACTTCATCGGGCATGGCAACGCCCACACCTGGACACACGAGTCTGTGCTGACCGATTCGCGGGATGGTGCGCTGATCAATAGCGGAACTCGCAACCCGATCTACATCGCGGCCACCTGTTCCTGGGGGCATTTTGACCGTCCGGAGAACCAGTCACACCCGGAGCTGTTGCTGAATCAGTCCGGCGGTGCGATTGGTGTGATTGCGGCTTCGCGTAAAACCAGTGCCTGGTCCAATTTTCTTTTCTCGACAGCTTTCTACAGCCGGTTCTTCGATCGAATCAACAACTTCCCGCTGGGAACCTGTCTCTACCTTGCGAAGATCGATGCTCCCCAAAGCTCGAACCGCTACTACAACTGCCTCGGTGAACCGCTGCTCAGGCCTGCTCTACCCCGGCTGGATGTGGCGATTCGGACAATCAACCCGGACAGTTTGCAGGCACTTGGCATGGCTTCGGTCACGGGTGAAGTACGAACTCCCGGGATCGCCAACCTGCCAAATGTCGGCTTCGACGGGGAAACCCTGATTACCGTTTTTGACAGCGATGATACCCTGAGCTACACCTTCACCTTGCGTGGCGGTGGAACCGGGGGAACGATTAATTACGATGTCAAGGGCGGGACACTTTTCCGGGGAAATGTATCGACAGCGAGCGGTGAATTTTTCGCACAGTTCGTGGTCCCGAAAGATGTGAAGTATGGTTCGCGTGCCGGATCGGTCCAGATGTACGCTTACAACGACGAAGAGGACGGCATCGGGACCTTGCGCAACCTTGCCATCGCAACCACCAGTGCGCAGTTGATCGATGTAACCCCGCCGGAACTTCGGATCCGGTTCGATCATGAAAACTGGATGGACGGCGACATGACCAGTTCGCAGCCCACTTTGTACCTTGACGTATTCGACACGAATGGTGTCAATCTGACCGGCGAGATCGGGCATGATATCAAGGCTGTGATCGATGGACAGCACGAGGTGGTCCTCACCCAGGATTTCATCTATCACCGGGATAGTTACTCTCGCGGCACATCGAGTCGAACCCTTTACGATCTCGAACCGGGACGCCATCGAGTGGAAGCCTGGGCCTGGGATAACGCCAACAACTTTAATCGTGTGGAAGCCACATTTGTGGTTGTGGACCAGGGGAGCGAGGTGGTTCTGCACAACGTACTGAACTACCCAAACCCCTTCAGCGACAGGACGTCGTTCACCTTTGAGCTCTCCACGGACGCCGAGGTGACCATTCGCATCTTCACCGCGAGCGGACGATTGATTCGGGAGATTGGACCCCTGCAGGCGAATGCGGGATTCAACTATCCTGAGGGGACCGGTATGGCGCTCGAGTGGGATGGACACGATACACAGGGGGCGCCCCTCGCCAACGGTGTATACCTATACAAAATCAAGGCCAAAGGAGCCTCTGGACAGTCAGACGAGGTTCTTGGCAAGCTGTTAAGGATTCGCTAAGTTGACCGATTCATCAACCGTAACAGGGTGATAGACTGGTCGTAGCGGGCTCCCGGGCGGATGATCCTCTGCCCGGGAGAACAGGAAGCAGCCCTGCGGGTGCTGGCTCAGGTTTCAAGGATCTTCGAGGTAGGTAATCAATGATCGGAACGATTTCGAAGCGTAGGCAGGTAAAGCTCCTGGTGGCGGCTGCATTGCTGCTGCTGACCACCACGTCATCCCTGCAGGCTGCAAGTGTTTCTCAGGCGGGTGTGCTGTTCCTGAAAATCAGCCCCGGAGCGCGTCCCGGTGGCATGGGCGAAACCTTTGTCGCGCTCGCCGATGACGCCTCATCAACCTGGTGGAACCCGGCGGGGCTTGCGTACGCCAAGCATGACGAATTGACGCTCATGCACTCCAACTGGCTGCCCCAGTTCAAGTTCAACGATCTCTATTACGATTTCCTGAGCTATGTGCACCTTGTGCCGGAGTGGGGGACATTCGGTGGAAACATCATCTTTCTGAACCTCGGCGAAAGCACGCGGACGGATGAGACCGGCAACCAGCTCGGCACCTTCTCCTCCTATGAGCTGGCGGTCACCGGTTCGTACGGTTCCCAGATGACCGAGAACACTGCACTCGGTGTGAGCATGCGGTTCATTTTCAGCCACCTTTCGGATCGTGGTGCGGGCGCGGAGCGTGGTTCCGGCGAGGCGACCAGTGTGGGTGTCGACATTGGCTGGCTGTGGCGGACTCCGTTGCGTAAGCTCAACCTCGGCGCCAACCTCTCCAACATGGGTCCCAGAGTCGCCTACATCGACCATGCCCAGGCTGACCCCCTTCCCACGAACCTGAAATTCGGCTTCGCGTATCATATCGTTGACAGTCCGTACAACACACTGACCCTGGTCGGGGATGTGGACAAAGAGCTGGTCCGAATCCAGAAAAACGGCCAGCCCGATCCCTTCTATATCGCGATGGTATCGGCCTGGGGGGATCATGACGGCACGATGAAGAACTTCCTCAACACGATGATCTATCACACCGGGCTGGAGTACTGGTACAGCGACCTGGTCGCGCTGCGAGTCGGTTACTGGAATGACGACCTGGGGAAGGTCAAGCCCATCACGTTTGGAGCAAGTCTCAAATATTCGCTCTACCGTTTTGATTTCTCGTACGTGAGCGCGGGGGAAGGCCACCCCCTCCAGGATACGATGCGTTTCAGTCTCTCAATCGGATTCTGAGGAACAGCGAGGGGGGCTGTGGGCTGAAGAACCAGACGGCTGCACAGTGTCGCGACTTTGCGCTCCGGGTCAAAAGCGAAATCCCCTCGCAATCGCTGCATCTGAATCCTTCGCCGATTCTCCTCGGCAAGCCGGAAGTGGGCTGATCTGTCACGCAGTTTTACGGTGACCGTGAGAAAACAGTACGGCTGGATTCTGTCGCAAGGTGGGGCACCCAGAGCGCCCCGATAACCGGACGATGACACCTTGATCATGAAGCGTAGTGCCTCAACCATCCTCCTGCCGCTGCTGCTGCTTGCGGTTGCGGCGTATCCAGCCTTCTCAGCACCCGGGTCGGATGCAGACCGAAGGGGAATGCGTGTCACCCCTACCCTGACCAGGACCATGCAGGAGGCACAACCGCAACTCTCTGCGGATGGCATTTACCGCGCCCCGGCACTGCCGCCTGTGCTGAAGGTGTTGGCGATTCGTGTCGAGTTCGCGGAGGATACGCTCTCGACAACAACCGGTGATGGCAGCTTTTTCCGAAAGTTGCCGGAAGGGGTCGAACCGCAAGAGTGGCTGATCGATCCCCCGCCGCATAATGACCAGTTCTTCGCCGATCAACTCTATGCTGCACGACTCTATTACGAACGATTCAGCCGGGGTACGCTGACCCTTACCGGCCACCACAACAACGGTCCCACCGATGGCGGGGACATTTACCCACTCGGCGAATTTGCAGCATACAAGCTGCCCTATCCCATCTGGCATATCAATTACGGAGATGGGGACCATGATCGGCTGAACCGTACTCTGATCGAGTTTTTTGTGGATGCCTGGCGTCTCGCCGATGCAGATCCGGAGGTCGACATCTCGCACTACGACCTCTTTATCATCTTTCACGCTGGAGCTGGCAACGAGTTCGACACCGGCTTCGACCTGACTCCCCACGACATTCCATCCGTGGTGATCGGCGCCGAAGACCTCGGCCGTTACGCCGACCTGCCGATCGGTGTGCCCATGCAGAACGGCTACATTCGCAAGGGTGCGATCCTGCCGGAAACCCAGCGCCAGGATAATATCGATGTCGGCCTGCTGGGCACTGTCTGCGCCCAGATTGGCTTCCTGATCGGGATGCCGCACTTGTACGATACAGAAACCGGGGCACCGGGAATCGGACTTCTCGGGTTGATGGATCGTGGCTTTGGCGGGTTCTTCGGTGTTGCGCCGATCCCGCCCAGCGCCTGGATGCGCGCCTACATGGGGTGGGATGAGGTTACGACTATTCGCGAGGGTGAGATTCGTGTCGGTGCACTTCATCTGCCGGACCAGGCCTTCGTCGACGACCCGGAACTCCACCGATTGGTCCGTGTGCCAATCAACGATGACGAGTACTTCCTCATCGAAGCAAGGCGGCGAGACCCAGATGGCGACAGCGTGACCTACGCCATCGACCGGGATGGGGACCGACTCATCCTGCGGGATGACTATACGATGGAGCTTGATCCGACCAATGTCGGGGCATTTACCTCCCCGGTCTCCATCGAGGATCACGATTTTGACCTGCCGGCAAGCGGGATGCTGATCTGGCACATCGACGAGTCTGTGATTCGCGCGAACATCGCCTCGGACAAGCTCCAGGTGAATCGAAATCGGCGGGCTGTCGACCTCGAAGAGGCGGACGGCACCGAGGATATCGGCGAGGAGTACGAGTTCCTCCAGCCCGGTGATGGCGCAGAGTATGGTGTCCGCGAGGACGCCTGGTATGTCGACAATGAGCTCTGGCGTCTCTCGAACAACTCCTCATTTGTCCGGTTCGGCAGCGGCACCAACCCATCCACAGCGAGCAATTCCGGCGGTCAGACCCACATCGAGTTCACCGATTTCAGCGCGATTGGCGATACGATGACTGCGATCGTGAGCAACGCCTGGCGCATCTACGCATTCCCGGATACACTGCCTTACAGCGGCTCCGGCCATCTGCAGATGTTGTCCGCCGATCTGGATGGCGATTCACTGCGCGAGCTGGTGCTGATCGGGAGTGACGGCGCATTGCGTGGTTACCGTGGGGATGGATCACTCATCAGTGCGTTCGATCCCTGGCACATTTTTAGTGTCATGGGGCAATTCCTCACTGTGGCGGGAAAGATCGACCTGCAGAGCAGCGACCTTCGCGAAGACCTCGTGATCGCTTCGCATGGTCGCCTGCAGATTCTCAGGTTTAATCCCGTCAGCGGCCTGGCTCAGTATGTGCTGGATTTGTCCGTGGACACTCAGCGTTTTATTGACCTGACACTGCTCTCGCCAATCGATGTCGATGGGACGGCGACTGAGGATCCCGACCACCTCTCGGTTATTGCGCTTTCCCACGAGACTGCAGTCGGTGTTCGTGTTTTGCATCTCGACTTTCCCGGTGGAGCACCAAGGTTCCAGCTCCGCTCGATCAGCGAAATCGACCCGGCGTTCGCCGCCGCTCAGAGGGCTTATCTTGTACCCTTCGCACAGCACGATGCGTTTAAAGGCACTCCTTACGGCCATCAGGCGTTGATTGTGAGCGAGACAGGTGCTGTGGCCCTTTATGATGCAAACGAGCCCTTCGACGACCGGATTGTGGAGGTGCCGGATGTCGCGGGATTGCATACGGATGAAACGCTGTCCCGACCCGTGAGCATCGCGTCGCCCGCCTCGATCGCGGCGGCGACCAGCGAGGGCAGGATCGTGCGCTGGAGATTCGAGCAGGGGGTTCTACAGACGCCGGACATTGAAGATGTGGAGTACGCACCCGCCCATCTTGTGCCGTTTGACGTGGATGGCGACGGCTTCGCTGAAATCTCGACCATGTCGGGATCGCTGCTGGTCGGGTACGAAGAAGGGGGAATCGTCAGCGAGACCACCCCCATTGTTTTCCCGTCGCACCTCGGTGTGCCGGAAGGCGCGCCGCAGATCGTGACCCGTTTCGAGAGGAATGACGATCCCTATTTCGTCTCTTTCGCCAGAAAGGGTGAAGATCAGGGGATGATTTCGGCGATCGACCTTCGCTACCATCGTGCGATTGCAGGATTTCCCCTGGAGTTCCGTTACCAGGCAGGCCAGCCCGCACCGGAACTTCTGGTTGACCGACTTGCCCCCGGAGTTCATCCCCAGCTTGTCGTACTCAGCCAGCCCTATGAGGGGGCGGGTGCACAACTTCGAGTCTACACCCTGCCTGGCATTGACACTCGCACAGCATTCCCTGCCTGGAGCGGGAGCCGCGGCAATTCGGCGGGAACAGGGATGTGGTGGGTGCTGCCGGACACTCCTCCTGCGGCGCCGGGCGCGAATCTTTCAAATGCTTACGCCTGGCCAAACCCGGTCTACGATGACCTGGCACATATCCGTTTCCGCAGCGGGGGAGGCGGTGTTGCAAAACTGCGAATTTATGACCTTGCGGGAAGGAAGGTGCACGATACCTCGCATCCCTTTGTGGCGCATGTGAGCGGCGAGCAGGAGATCGCCGTGAATGTCTCGAACTGGCCTTCCGGGGTCTACGTTGCCCGGCTTGAAACCGGCGGACAACATGCTTTAATCCGCTTTGCGGTGGTGCAATAGATGATGACTTTCCTGCGAACGATCGATCCCAGCCTGCGCCGCACGCTGCTCGGTTTTGCTGTGGTGATCGCCTGCATCCTCTTCTTCTCCTGCCTCGCTTTCAGCCAGCCGCTGGATGCCAACCATCCGGAGCTTGCCTGGTTCAGCATGGAGACAGACCATTTTATCATCCATTACACGGAAGAGTCGAAGCGAACCGCGCTGACGATCGCGCGAATTGCCGAGGAAATCCACCCGGAAATCACCGCTCTCTACGAGTATGCACCCGACACGAAGTTCCATTTTATCGTGAAGGACACGGACGACTATGCCAACGGTGCGGCATACTATTACAACAACAAGATGCTGATCTGGAGTACCGCACTCGACTACGATTTGCGCGGCACAAAGAACTGGCTGCGCATGGTGATTACCCACGAGTACACGCACATCATCCAGCTCGGAGCGGCACGAAAACTGCCGCGCCAGGTGCCCGCCCTCTACCTGCAGGTTCTGGGTTACGAGGAGGAAAAGCGGCCGGATGTGCTCTACGGCTACCCCAACATTCTCGCCTCCTACCCCTTCGCCATGACGATCATGCCGATGTGGTTCGCGGAAGGGGTGGCGCAGTATGATGTGGGCGACAGATTCGAGTATGACTTCTGGGACAGCCACCGCGACATGCAGCTCAGGATGCGGGCATTGGACGATCAACTGCTCTCCCTCAATGAGATGGAGGTTTTCGGCAAGAACAGCCTGGGCAATGAGGGGGTCTACAATCACGGTTACAGCCTTGTCACCTACATCGCTGTAACCTACGGCGTGCAAAAGCTGGCGGACCTGACCGACCAGATGAAGCGTATGAAAACGATCACCTTCGACATGGCGGTTCAGGCCGTCCTCGGGATCCCCGCGGACACCCTGCACGCCAACTGGGCGGCGGCATTGAAGGCACAGTATCTCGCCGATACGGTGGCGATTCGCGGCCACGAAATCAAGGGTGAAACCTTCGAGGAGGAGGGATTCGGCAATTTCCACCCGGTTTACTCCCCCGATGGCGAGAAGATCTACTACCTCTCCAACCAGGGGAAGGACTACCTCAGCCTGCTCACTCTGTACGAACGCGCTGCGGACGGGAGCGGCGAGGCGAAGAAGGTTGTGACCACTGCAGAAGGGCCATTCGACATCAGCCCGGATGGCAGATGGCTGCTCTACAGTAAAATCGTGCGGCAAGGCAACGAGAGCTACTACGCCGACCTTTACCTGCGCGACCTCGAACGTAATAAAGAGGCGCGTCTTACCCGCTCAGCCCGGGCGATGGAGCCCGCCTTCAGCCCGGACATGACGCGGATCGTGTTTGTCGTCAACCATGACGGCACCAAGGACATCGCCACCCTCGACCTGCCCGAACCCTCTCAGTGGCTGAAGCTGAAGTCGTTGCGTGTCGATCAGATCAAACGTCTCACCGATTACGGTGACGGCACCCGTGCATTTCGCCCTCGATTTACACCGGACGGCGCGTCCATTCTTTACTCAGTCAGCGAGGATGTGGGCAGGGATGTGATGCTGATGGATGCCGATGGCAGCAACAGCCGTATCCTGATCGGTGGTGCAGGGGATCAGCGTGACCCGGCAATCAGCGGTGATGGCGAGTGGGTTTACTACAGCGATGATTCCAGCGGCATCTTCAATCTTTATCGGTATAACCTGAAAAGCGGCGATACCGAACCGGTGACCAATCTGCTTGGAGGAGCCTTCCAGGCGGCTGTCGCACCCGATGGGTCAGAGCTGATCTACAGCGAGTGGACCCTGGAGGGGTACAAGCTTCGCAAGTTTGTCCTGCCACAGGTTCCGGCAGATGAACCGACACGATATGGGCGCGATTACCTGGCCGTTCTCCCGGAAGTCACATTCAACGACAGTCAGCCAGACACCCTGCCTTCGCGTCCTTACAAGCCGATTTTCGAGCAGCTCTTTTTTGTGCCCCGGATCGCCTTCGATTACGGAACCTTCAAGCCAGGTGTCTACATCTATTCGAGTGACTTCCTTGAAAAGCTCAGCCTCTTCAGCGGATTCGACTACAACGCCCGGGGTGAGTTTGATGCGGTTGCCATGCTCGACTTCAAGGCACTGCGTCCCACGCTGTTCGCGGAAGGGTATTACCTGAAACGGATCGACGATGAGCGCTTTGAGGACACTTTTGTCATTGTCGGAGAGCGCGAAGTCCTCCAGCCGGATGGCAGCACACGGCTTGAACCGATCTACGGTGACTATGGAGTCGATTACCGTTTCCACCTGATGCTCTTCGATCTCGGCGCGAAGTTCCGCCTCTTCACGCCCCTCGAGATGGAATTGCGCAGCTCGATCAGCCGGTACGATGCCTTCCTTGCCTACGATGATGGGACCAGCTTCCAGTACACGTATTTCAAGGGGCGCTTCTACCAGGCGAGGTTCCATTATGACGGCATGCCCCTCCAGTTGAAGGGGAATGTCCATCCACGTTCGGGCACCGAGGCAAACCTGACTGTCGCCTTCGAGGACAATCTTTTCATCGAAGGGTTCGAGGTGAACGCTACCGCGCTCACCCTGCAGGAGGTGTTCACTCCCTATCAGTACTGGCGGTTTGAGGGCGACATCTCCCACTGGTACAATCCATTCGGTGAACTTGTTCTGCAACCACGTCTCCGTGCGGGTTATCTTGACAAACAGGTCGATCCCTTCATGCACCTTTATGGCGGGGGTTTGCACGGGATGCGCGGGTACAGCTTTTACAGCATGGGCGGGACACGTAAGCTGATTGGCTCTCTCGCCCTGCGTCACCCGATCTGGGCACCTGACCGTCCTCGCTTCGGCTGGGTACATTTCGACGGCTTGTATGGGGCGGTTTTTGGCGATGTGGGCGATGCCTGGCGTGAGACCGCATTCGACAGTGGCAGGTTAAAGCGGGACCTGGGCGTGGAGCTGCGCGCCAAGTTCTACTCCTGGTACGGTTATCCGACCGCGGTCACGTTTTCGGCGGCCCGCGGACTTGATCAGGTGACTGTCACCGAGAACAACATGACAACGGTCTATGATCCCGCCTGGCGATACTACGTGACCGTACTCTTTGACTTTGAGACCATCTTTCCCGCACGCGGGATTTCCCGGAGGATTCCATGAGACAATTGACGATTCTTACCCTCGTCGCCCTGCTGACCCTTGGATCGACACTGCCAGCGCAGGCGGTCGGCTCAGAGGTTGGCGCAGCCCGGGAGGTTTCCCCTCTCTTCCTCAATGATCAGGTAGCCGACCGGCTTGACGAGACTGATGATCTCGAATGGGCGGCGGTGACACCGCTGGCGACCTCACGCCAGCAATTTGAGATGGGCAAAAGGATGAGTTTTGACCTGCAGGCCGACCAGGGAGGCACGGTCTCCAGTGCGGGGAGCGGGTTTGACAGCCGCAGCAAGAATCCCGGCCGCGCCCTGATGCTCTCTGCCATCATGCCCGGTGCAGGCGAACTCTATGCTGGTTCGACTATCAAAGCTGCTCTCTTCTTCGCTCTCGAAGTAGGTTGCTGGTATGGTGCGGTCAGCTACGCTCAGCGCGGCAATGACAAGACCACCTCTTTCGAAGAGTTCGCTGACAACCATTGGCGCGAAGATATCTACAGGACGACAGAGTACACAGCCGCCATCGACAACTCAGCTGGGTCGGGCTTTCAGGGTTCGGTTGAAGAGTGGAACCTGCTGAGCTGGTCCGAGAAAATTGACTATCTGCCGGGCAATTTCACACACGAGTTGCCGGAGAATCGGAACCAGCAATTCTACGAGAACATCGGGAAATACCTGACCCAGTTCGGCTTCGGATGGGATGACGAGAGCGGCGACAATCCAACGACCGCCTACCTCTGGGACGGCAGCAGCAGGAAGGCGGGTCATTACGCCGACATGCGTTACGAGGCCAACCAGTTCTTCGGTTACAGCTCGACCTTTTTCTCGATCATCATGGTGAACCACGTTGTTTCAGCCCTCGATGCGGGATTCACCGTACGCAAGAACAACCGCAAGCTCGCGGAAATCGAGCCGGAGGTTTCGAGCATCATCCATAACGATTCCCCAGTGACAGTGGCCGGTTTGCGGGTGAGGTTCTAAGAGTGAGAGAGGTGTGCCGGATGTACCGCGGTGGAGTGATTCTGCTGCTTGTCCTCTGCCTGTTCCCCAGCGGCTTGCGGGCTGAGCTGCCGATCGAGCGGCCGACAGCCTGGTGGCAGAGTTCGTACCAGGATGCTGGCAAACAAACGTCATTTCAATTGGATGACGGCAACCCTGCCAGCAACCTCAGCGCGAAGCAACCGCCCGAAGCATTCCTTCGCAGCCTGGTGCTGCCGGGTTGGGGGCAGCGGTACGCCGAGCGCTACCCACAGGCAGCCTTGTTCACATCCTTCGAGGTGGGACTCTGGGCGGGTTTCTTTGTTTCCTACACATCCTGGCAGCGGGGTGAAGAGAATTACATCGTTTATGCCCGTCAGCACGCCGGTGTCTCAGGCTCTCCGAATCATGAATATTATGTTAACATTGGCAATTACCCGAATCGTGACGCTTACAATGAGGCCAAAAGGCTGCAGAGGGCATATGATGAACAGTACTACGGCGCCTCGACCTGGTGGGAGTGGGATGATAGCCGTAACCAGCGTGAATTCAAGAATTTGCGAATCACTTCGGATCGTCACCGAAACCGGATGTACTACCTTGTCGGGGGGATGGTGCTGAACCGTATCCTGTCGGCGATCGACGCGGGGCGTGGGTTGTCGGGACGTCAGAAAAAAGAGTCAGTACAGGGCGGGTTCCAACTGGGTTATGATCCCCGGATCGGTGGACCCTCCCTCTCGTGGAGTGGAAACCTGGGGCGTTGATGAGTGGAATCCTCGTCACGGGGATCAGCGGTTTCATCGGTGGTCATGTGTGGGGGATGCTCTCGGAACAGGAGGATGTCTGGGGGCTGTACGGGGCGACCGGAACAGTACCGCTCAAGCCGGAACGTCAGATCGCGGTTGATCTTTCCAATCCGCCCGCTGTCGGTGGCATTGTAGAGGACCTGAAGCCCACCGTCATCCTCCACCTCGCGGCAATTGCCCGCCCCGATGTCGCCAGACGTCACAGCCTGCTTGCCTGGAAGGTCAATAACGCTGCGACACGCGAACTGGCAAAGGCTGCAGCGAAGGTCGGCAGTCGTCTCATTTTCGCTTCGACAGATCAGGTCTTCGACGGTTCACGAGGCAATTATCGTGAGGGTGATCCGCCTCAGCCGGTCAATATCTACGGTGAAACCAAAAAAGCCGCCGAACGGACAGTACTCTCCCTTGTCGAAAATGCCGTTGTCGTTCGTGTCAACAACACATTCGGACCAGCGCGTTATCGCGGCGGTTCCTTCTCCGAATGGATACTCAGCCGGGAGTCGAGAGGCGAAACTCTCTCACTTTTTGTTGACCAGTACCGCAGTCCCATTGATGTCATCACGGTGGGCAGAGTGATGATCGAGTTGATTGAGCACACCTTCGCGGGTCTTCTTCATATCGGCGGGGCAAGCCGCGTGCATCGCGCCGCGTTCGGAAAAATGCTGCTTCAGCACCTCGGTCGGGACTTCACCTCGATCCTCGAACTTCACTCGGCTAAGGTCGATCCGGAGGGGAATATGCCTTTAGATACCAGCTTCGACATCACCCTCGCACGCCAGATTCTTCGTACCCCGATGCCCAACCTGATTGAAAGTCTTGAACTGGCCTATGGTCCAGCTCGAGCGCGTTACTGATTCAGTTGTAGTCGAGTGATGCCTGCCAGCTACCGACACGCGATCGAGGGAAGCATCACTGTTATCCTGTCCCGGGCAGTGGTTCAGGAGTGTGTGACGCAGGTATCGCAGTCCGATCCAGTATTTCGTATACTCTCCCCGTTATTCTGATCCATTCTGAAGGCAACCAACGAGTTTACCTATGAGCAGGAATGCGCTGGATATCCTGAAAGAACGCGGTTTTTTTAACCAGTGTACGGATGAAGAAGCTCTGCGTGAGCACCTGGACCAGCCACGGACCATCTATTGCGGTTTCGATCCGACTGCCTCCTCCATGCAGCTCGGCAACCTGGTGCCGACCTTCGCCCTGGCACATCTCCAGCGTGCCGGTCACAAGGTGATTGTGCTCATGGGCGGCGCGACTGGTATGATCGGCGACCCCTCGGGCAAATCAACGGAGCGTCAGTTTCTGTCCGAGGAGGCGCTGCGTAGCAATCTTGAGACGATGAAACAGGGCTTCAGCAAGTTTATTGATTTCGACGGCTCAATGGGCTACACCCCGGCGATGATGGTTGACAATTACGACTGGACCTCCAAAATCAGCGTCATCGACTGGCTGCGCGGGATTGGCAAGCAATTCACGGTCAACTACATGATGGCGAAGGAATCGGTGCGGGCCAGGTTGGAGGACCGTGACCAGGGCATTTCCTACACCGAGTTCAGTTACATGATGGTGCAGGCGAATGATTATGCGCATCTGTACGATGAGTACGGTTGCCGCGTCCAGGTCGGCGGCGGAGATCAATGGGGGAACATCGTATCGGGCGTAGATTTGATACGTCGCAGAGGCGGGGAGCCTTGTTACGGCCTCACCTTCCCCCTCGTCACCACCGCCACAGGCCAGAAGCTGGGCAAGAGCGAGGGGGGGACGATCTACCTCGACACGGACAAGACCTCGGTCTGGGAGTTCTACCAGTACCTCGTGCGGGTCGATGATCGTGACGCCATCCCCTTCCTCAAGTACTTCACCTTCCTCCCGATGGAAGAAATCGAGGAGCTGGCGCAGCGGCATGAGGCCGATCCCGGGGCACGTGTCGCGCACAAACGTCTTGCTTATGAATTGACAACCCTTGTGCATGGCAAAGCGCAGGCGGATCGTATGGCCCAGGGGGCGGAAGCGCTCTATGCCGGCCGTCTCGACCAACTGGATGCCGATCTGATCCGCCAGGTGTTCGCCGGTGGTCCTGTTGCTGAGGTCGCCCGGCAATCTCTGGATGCAGGGATTCCCCTTGTAGAGTTGGCGGCCGATTCCGGCCTTGTCAAAAGCAGGGGCGAAGCGAAGCGGATGCTTCAGCAGGGTGCGATTTATGTCAATGACAAACGTGCCGAGGGTGAACGGATTGTGACAAGCGAGGATATCCTTCCCTCAGGTGTGATTGTCCTGCGCAAAGGGAAGAAGGATTATCTGCTCGTCCAGGTACAGTAGGCCCGTTTTACCGGGGACTGGGACAGCCTCTCAATCCCGGTGATCTGCACCGAAATCGCCGAAACAGACGATGTATTCGCGGGATACCCCTTTTCCAGAGTTGCGGCAGGGCTTTATCGAAGCGGAGACCTGCCGCCTGCCGAGGTTGCACGCTCTTTTGGCGTGTCTTGACCGCCACGATTCTGACATCATGAATCGACCCTCGTTTTGTTGAACAACACAATGGCTTACTACAAAGTGTTTGCTGGTTGGTTGTCAAGACACCACCGGAAGCCAGGGGCCTCCGCGCGATCTTGACAACCCGAATAGCGAGAGACAGCCAAACAAGTTCTTGTGAAGACCCATGAATGGAAAGTGTGAATTGTCCTGAAAGCATTCCACCGTCGGCTCGGACGGCTCGAAACGGCCTTGACTGCAACTTTACCCTCGCCTATTTTTGGTCTTCGTCTTCGGAAAGGCCGGGAGTGCCCTGTAGTTCGCTTGGATGAAGGGGTCTCCGGCTGTTTTGCAGGTAGTCGGTGTTGTGAATCCTTGTCGTGGTGGTAGCATCGTCGGGCCGGATGATGTACCTTTCATCCGGCAGGTTGGCTTTGCTTCTGCCACAAGTCTATGAGGTTGCAGCCTGCTGCGTGGGCGCGTATTGGGCTGTATCACCTCATCAGTAGCGATCCGATACCGGGGACAGGGACGAAGCGTGACGCTTCCATTACCGCTCCAAGTCACGTGAAGGGGAAACGCATGCGCATTACGGAGATCAACATCAACCTGCGTGATGAAGACAAGTTGAAGGCCTTTGTGAACATCACCTTCGACGATGTCTTTGTTGTCCGGGGCCTGAAGGTGATCGAAGGCGGACAGGGTCTCTTTGTTTGTATGCCCTCCCGCAAACTGCCGGATGGAACGTACAAGGATATCGCGCACCCGATCGACAATGAGTTCCGCAGCGAAATTGAATCCCGGATTCTGGAAGTCTATGCCAACCTGCGTGAACAGCAGGTCACCGGCATGCACCGAGTGATTGATTTCGAAGAGTAACCCCCGGGTGACGCAAGGGAAGGACCGCGCGCCCTACTGCCGGGTTCATGTCGCAGCGCCACTGGGGTGTCGCCAAGTGGAAAGGCAGCGGTTTTTGGGGCCGCCATTCGTAGGTTCGAATCCTACCACCCCAGCCAAGGAGAGAGGATGATCCCGGGGCTGAGCCACCAGGTCAAGATTTTTGCGGGAAACGCCCATCCCGAGCTGGCGAGGGCAATAGCACACTACATCGGGATCCCGCTTGGACAGGCGGAGGTGGGACGGTTCTCCGATGGAGAGATTTCGGTCAAGCTGCATGAAAACATTCGCGGATGGGATGTTTTTATCGTCCAGCCGACCTTTCCGCCGGGAGACAATCTCCTCGAACTGCTGATCCTGCTGGATGCCTGCAAACGCGCCTCCGCAAAGCGCATCACCGCGGTGATGCCTTATTTCGGATATGCGCGGCAGGATCGCAAGGATGAGTCCCGGGTCCCGATCACGGCGAAGCTGGCGGCCAATCTGATCACCGCTGCAGGCGCGGACCGTGTGTTGACAATGGACCTGCACAGTGCCCAGATCCAGGGATTTTTCGACATCCCGATGGATCACATGTATGGATCGGCGGTGCTGGTGCCCTGGTTTCAGGAGCACCCGATCGAAGACTTGGTGGTTGTATCTCCGGACGTTGGCGGGATCAAGCTGGCGCGTGCCTACGCCAACCGACTCGAAGCCGACCTGGCAATTGTTGACAAACGGCGTGTTCGAGCCAATGTCGCCGAAGCGATGAACGTCCTCGGCAATGTCCAGGGACGCAATGTGTTGCTTGTGGATGACATGGTCGACACAGCCGGAACGCTCTGCGAAGCGGCACGGACGCTTTCTGAGCATGGCGCAAAAACGATTTACGCCGCTACAGTCCACCCGATGCTTTCCGGGCCGGCTGTCGAACGGCTTTCGAAAAGCCCAATAGAACGGGTGTTCGTCCTGGACACCATCCCTGAGCGCGAGGAGCACAAGGGGCTGCCTTTCATTCAGCGGCTCGGGGTTCACGAGGTCCTCGCTGAGGCGATTCTCCGCATTTACCGGGAAGAATCGATCAGCAGCCTGTTTGTTTAAGAGGTAGAAGAAGGTGGCTGAACAAGAGATCCTGACCCTGAACGCTGTCCGTCGCGAAGATACCGGCAAGGCCGCGGCGAAACGTCTGCGCAATGAAGGAACTATCCCCGGCGTTTACTACCAGTCCGGCGGTGAGGCGACACACCTGCAATTCAATCGGCACGATGTGGAAATGCTCCTGCGGAAGCGCCCGACCCTGATCAATCTGGTCTGGGGGAAGGATGCCGCATCTACCCACGAGTGCATGATCCGTGAAATCCAGCGTCACCCGGTAACCCATCTCCCCACTCACCTCGATTTGATCGGCATCACACGTGGTGTGAAAATCACCGCGACTATCCAGATCGAGCTGGTTGGCACTCCCAAAGGTGTGCGTGAGCAGGGTGGGGTTCTCCAGCAGGCGCTTAACCGTGTCGATATCATCTGCCTGCCGCGCCATCTGCCCCAGGTGATTACGGTGGATGTTACGGACATGGCCCTCGGCGAAGCAAAACACCTGCGCGATCTGGTAGTGGAAAACATCGAGTGGGATGAAAGCCCGGATCAGACAATCTGCACGGTTGCAATGCCGCGTGTGACGGCCGAGGCAGAGGAAGAGGAAGCGGGCGAAGAGGCGGAAGCCGAAGAGGAAGCCGCTGCCGAGTCCGAGGAGAGCGGAGAGGAGTAGTCGATGGGCAGGCGACTTGTGGTCGGGCTCGGCAATCCTGGCCCTGAGTACGAGTCCACCTGGCACAATCTCGGCTTCCAGGCTGTACGGGATCTTGCGGCGTTGGTTAAAACGTCGCTTAAATCGAACCGTGACGCACTTGTCGGTCGTGGCCGCTACGCCGGCCACGACATCTTTCTCATGCTACCGCAAAGTTATATGAACCGTAGCGGCCAACCGGTGAAGCGGTTGATGCGTGAGAAAGGAATTGACGCGGACGAATTACTCGTCGTACTGGATGACCATGACCTTCCCCGGGGCACACTTCGGATGCGCACCGGCGGGGGGGATGGTGGTCATCGAGGCCTGCGTTCCGTTCTGCAAGAGCTGGGTGGACAGGAACTCTGCAGGCTCCGTGTCGGATTCCGGGATGCTGCCCTGCACCCGGAAGCTGGTGGACACACGGACCTGGCGGACCGCGTCCTGCAACATCTCTCCGCGGAAGAAAAAAAACACTTCGACAGCATGTCGGCAGCGGCGGCACGCGCCGCGCTCGACTGGGTGGTACTGGGTCCGACAGGCGCCATGAACCGCCATAACGGGATTGTTATACCTCCGCCCGGGTAGGGGTGGAGACACACGAAGATCAGGGCTGTGCCGACCCAAGGGGGGCGCCGGATCACGGTGAATGGGGCGCGGTTGCTTCGTGTCTGGGGAGATGCCGAAACTATCGGCTAACACAAGGGGTGCAGCGTAATGAACGGCTCAGTCTGGTTGCTGCCTGTGCTGGGTGTCGTCGGCCTGTTGTTCGCGCTCTGGAAGTCCAGTTGGGTGAACAAGCAGGACGCCGGCAATGATTACATGCGTGAGATTGGTGGCCACATCCGTGATGGGGCCATGGCGTTCCTCGGAAGAGAGTACCGGGTTCTCGCCATTTTTGTCCTGGTGGTGGCGATCCTGCTGGTCTTCGCCAACTGGGGAAGCACCGAAAGCTCGCCGTTGATCGCGATTTCCTTCGTGGTCGGCGCTCTGGCGAGTGGCCTGGCTGGCTTTTTCGGGATGCGTGTTGCGACAAAGGCGAATGTCCGTACTGCTAATGCTGGACGGACCAGCCTGAACAAAGCGCTGATGGTTGCTTTCTCGGGCGGGACGGTCATGGGGATGAGTGTCGTGGGCCTGGGAGTCCTGGGCATCAGCCTCCTCTTCATCATCTACGTCAATGCCGGGATTGGCGGACTGGACAGCCAGAGCCATCTCAGCATGACCCTGCAGGTGCTTTCCGGTTTCTCGATGGGCGCATCGTCCATCGCGCTGTTCGCACGTGTGGGCGGCGGGATCTACACCAAGGCCGCCGATGTCGGCGCGGACCTGGTTGGCAAGGTGGAAGCGGGCATCCCGGAGGATGATCCCCGTAACCCGGCAACGATCGCGGACAACGTGGGCGACAATGTCGGCGATGTCGCAGGCATGGGCGCCGACCTGTTTGAATCCTTTGTCGGATCGATCATTTCGGCGATGGTGATCGGCGCCGCTTGGTGGGGGTTCGCGGGACGTGAAGCGACTCTCAGCCTGGTTTACCTGCCCCTGATCATCGCAGGCGTGGGCATTGTCATCAGCATCGTGGGGACATTCTTCGTGCGCACCAAAGAGGGCGGCAACCCCCAGGCTGCGTTAAATACAGGCACCTTCGGCGCTGCCGCGCTGATGCTTGTCGCCACCTTCTTCATCATCCGGGCGATGGTTCCCGAGTCGATCACCCTCGGCAACGGAACGGTCATCACCGCGAACGGCATCTTCATCGCGACCATTGTCGGCTTGCTCGCCGGAGTCGCGATCGGGATGCTGACGGAGCATTTTACGGCCAAGGACAAAAAGCCGGTGCTGAACATCGCCGAGCAGTCATTGACCGGTCCTGCGACAAACCTCATCTCTGGCCTGGCGACTGGTATGTACTCCACTGCCTGGCCCTTGATTACCCTCGCGGTGGCGATTGTCCTCGCCTATCAGTTTGCGGACCTCTACGGCATCGCCATTGCCGCGCTGGGTATGCTTTCGACCACGGGCATCCAGCTCGCGGTTGACGCTTACGGCCCGGTGGCAGACAACGCCGGCGGTATCGCCGAAATGGCCGAGCTGGACCCCGAGGTGCGTGAACGGACAGACAAGCTCGATGCCGTCGGCAACACCACCGCCGCGATTGGCAAGGGCTTCGCCATCGGTTCGGCAGCACTCACCGCATTGGCGCTCTTCAGCGCATTCACTACGGTTGTGCAGCACAAGACCGGCACCTTCATCATCGACATTCTCGACCCGAAGGTGATGGCAGGCATGTTCATCGGCGGGATGCTGCCTTTCCTCTTCAGCAGTTTCGCGATGCGTGCTGTGGGACGTGCCGCAAAGGACATGATCGAGGAAGTGCGCCGTCAGTTCAGCCAGATCCCCGAGCTGAAAGCCGCTTTAGCGATCATGAAAGTGAAGTCGGACCGTAAGGATTGGACCGAGGCGGACCACAAGGTGATCGACGCTTCCCGTGGTAAAGCTGAGTATGCGAAGTGTGTGGACATCTCCACCGCCGCAGCGATCAAGCAGATGGTTACCCCCGGCCTGCTCGCGGTGATCATGCCGCCACTGGTCGGCTTCCTCTTCGGTGCCCAGATGCTCGGCGGCCTGCTCGCTGGTGTGACGGTTACCGGCGTGCTGATGGCGATCTTCATGGCCAACGCCGGCGGTGCCTGGGATAACGCGAAGAAGCAGATCGAAGGCGGGTACACCGACAGCCACGGCACACTGCACAAAAAAGGCTCCGACGCGCACAAAGCTGCAGTGGTCGGCGATACGGTCGGCGATCCCTTCAAGGATACCGCCGGTCCTTCGCTGAACATCCTCATCAAGCTGATGTCCGTCATCAGCCTGGTGATTGCCCCGCTGTTGACTCTGGGCGGATTGTTCAACCTGTAAGCTGCGGGTTGTGCAGGCAATAAAGGTGACAGTCACTCTCGGGTGACTGTCATTTTTCACAATAAACCGCCCTTCCGGTTACCCGGGAGGGCGGATTGGTTGATACGCTGGCCATATAAGCCGCTGTATCAGCAGGAGGCAGGTGGCAGAGGAATTTGTGCAGCAAGCGCTTAGTCCAGTTCGGTTCTGCAGGCGGCAATGCAAGAATCCCCGAAGCGGTGCCGTCTACTTCGCTGTTCTTGCGACACGGAAGCCGACATAGGGGTCGCGTCGGTTGGGGTGGTGTTCGAGACGTGCTGCGGGTCGGCAATTCCAGGCGCTGCTGGTGTAGGAACCCCCGCGGATGACCTTGTAGCCGTCGGGATTGCGTCGATCGATCCGTGCCGCATTGGTCAGCGGGGCATCCTTGTAGTTGTCATACCAGGAATCGACACAGTACTCGAAGACATTCCCAAGCATGTCATAGAAGCCCAGGTAGTTCGGTTCCAGGGTGCCCACCGGATGGGTTCCGCTCGAACTGTTTGCCTTGAACCAGGCGTAATAATCCAGCCCGATCTCGTCATCGCCGAAGGGAAATTCGGTGGCAGCGCCCCCACGTGCCGCAAATTCCCACTCCGATTCGGTGGGAAGTCGGTAGTGATGGGCGGAATCCCGGATGTTGAGCGCGACAAGAAATCGCTTGATTTCATCGAGGGTGACCCGTTCCACAGGGAGGCGATCCCCCTTGAATTTGGAAGGGTTGTTCTCCAGCAGCTCCAGCCACATCTCCTGGGTGACCTCTGTGGTCATCAACTCGAAAGGCTCGATCGCCACTTTACGTCGCGGCTTTTCCGTATCCTGCCCGCGTGTCGATCCCATGACAAAAATCCCACCTTCCACCGATACGAATACCATCCCGGGCAGCGGCCCGGCACTCATATATGCGGGCAATGTGGGTTCGGCGACCTCGTCGACAAGCTTTTTTACGGCAGAGGCGATCGCAGGTTCAAAATCGATGGCGAGTGGGCCAATCCCGCCCACTGTGACCATCGCCAGGAGGCTATCGTTCGAGGTGCGACTCAGGGCGAGATGCACGGAGTAGGATCCGCCCTCCTGGGTGAGGTAACCGAAGATCATGTGAGGAGTAGCGGTCAGCCTTCCGATCTCACCGGCAATCGCTCGGTTGGCGAATCCGCTACGCGGCAGGGATAACCCACGCTCAGAGAGGAGTCGGCTGATCGTGCCCGAGGGTGGCAGCTCGAACTTTTCGCTCTCGATGACCGCGTTTCGCAGCTGACTGGTGAAGGGATCGTTGTAACGGTCCGACAGGGCGGAGGCATCGATTGTCATCACATCCGCCTGCAATCGTTCGCCAGCGGGGATCAGCCAATCCTCAGCATGCGTAACGGGAGGAAGTGCGAACAAGCATAGCAGACCGAGAAACAACGAATTGGACAACCGCATGGATCAGCTCCTCTTTCCGTGATTCACAGGAAGATATGGGACAAAGGTATGGGGTGGGTGATTGAACGCACAACCGTCCAACCGCCAAACCCTCGTGTTTCTTTCTATCTGTCCTCACAAGAATTGGTGCGGCTATCTCTGGCCAGTCAGGTTGTCAAGATCGCCCCAGGGAACGTCACGTCGTTCCGCCTCACGGCGAACTCGACCGCTGATTTAACGTGCAACTTCTCTGGAGGAGCCAGATTCTGGATCTGGACTGTTTCTCCCCTCGGGAGGCGTTCCTTGTGGGGCACTTGCGCGAAGTGGTTGTCACGTCCCATCTTTGGCTTCCTTGCGGGGATCGCGTTCTGGCAACCCCGCACTTACAGAAACCTGCCCCCGTCATTGGGTTCGGGGGCCGAACAGACCGGAGGTTTTCGCATGACTCGTCAATACGAGATCATGGTCATTCTCGATCCCTCCCAGAGCGATGAAGCGATCGCGAAGCAGATCGAGAAGATCGAAAGCATGGTCACCTCCTCCGAGGGAGGTGAAATTCTCACCACTGACAAGTGGGGCAAAAAGCGCCTCGCCTACGAGATCAGCGGCAAGCAGTTCGGGTACTACATCGTCTGGGAAGTGCGCTGCAACAGCCAGCTGCCCAGCGAACTTGACCGGACTATGCGTCTCGACGCCAATGTCGTCCGCCACATGATCCTCCACATCCCCGAGCGGGTCCTCAAACTCAAGCAGCGTGAACAGGACCTCAAGGCAAGCCTTGAGCTGCGCCGCAAGAAGATCGCCGAACAATCGGATGAGAACGAGATTGTCGACATGCTCGGTGATGTCGATGTGTCGGAGTATGGTGAGGATGAGCTTGCGGAAGCTGAGCAGGCGAAAGCATCCGAAGGCGAAGAGTAAGGACGGCGTTCGCGCCATTCAGGCAGGAGGAACCACCCCATGATGTCGATTCGCAAGAAGGTTGACCGTTTCCACGAGAACGGCATTCTCCATATCGATTACAAGGATGTGAAGCTGCTGTCGCGATTTATCACCGAACAGGGCAAGATCATCCCCCGTCGCATCAGCGGAACCTGCGCAAAAAACCAGCGGATGCTTGAGGATGCGATCAAGCGGGCGCGTTTCATGGCCCTGTTGCCGTACGTCGCGGATACCCCGCGCTAAACTGGGATCGGGCGTCACGGCCTGACCATTCCTGGGGAGAGACACGGCGAAAGTGCTGACTCCTCTAACACCACGGCGTTTGCCGGGTGGACACGAACTTGTCAGAAAGGTAGTGTGTTACGATGAAAGTCATTCTGCGTCAAACGCATGAGAACCTCGGACGGCCCGGGGATGAAGTGGATGTGAAGCCGGGTTATGCCCGCAACTTCCTTGTCCCGCAGGGCATCGCTTACCCACTGAACCGTTTCTACAGGAAGCTGTTCGAATCGGAGCGTTCACACCTGTTGAAACGAGATGCCCAGGCGCGTACCGAAGCCGAGGCGATCGCGAAACAGGGTCACGGTGTCGAACTCGAGTTCAAGGTGAAGATAGGCGACCGTGGCAAGATGTTCGGCGCCATCACCAGCGCGGACCTGGCGAAAGCCCTCGCTGAGAAGGGGGTGGAAGTCGATCGCCGTAAAATCGCGCTCCCCGCTCCCATAAACACGACCGGCGAACATTTGATTACCGTCAAGCCGCACGGCGATGTCGCCTTCGACATCAAGGTGACACTGATCGGTGAAGAGGCCAAAGGGCAGTTGCGTCAGCTCTCGATCCGTGAACTGGTCGAAGGTGAGACCGGTGAGATCATGACCGAAGAGGCGATCGAAGAAGCCGCCGAGAATGTCGGTGTCGAGCTGGTCGAGATGGAAGCCGTCGAGTCCGATGCGGTGGGCGAGGTGGTTGAAGTCGAGGAATTGCCCGAAACTGAAACGACTGAAGAGGAGAAGGCGGAATAGAACCCCTGCCATCTCCGACAGGATAACAAAGCGCCCCATCCGATTGCGGACGGGGCGCATTGTTTTCAGGTAATTCAGCCAGGTCAGGTGTGCGTGGTGACGCAAATCATCTGTGTTGAATACTACTCACCCTTGCGCTGAGCGGTGGTCGTACCCGACAGCGTTGAGGCGTATTCATTCTGGTTCGACAGAATTTCCACAGCCTTGCTCACCTGGGGATCGAAGGCGAGGGAAGCCTGGACTCGTCCCGCATTGCCCGCCAGCGCGGATGCCAACTCGAGACGCAACCGCTGTTCGATTTCCGGACGGTCGTGTTCAAATTCCTGCTCACGCATCCGAGCTGCTATCTGACGCAAATCCTCCAATTCGGACAGGAAATCCTCGGCAAATCGCTTTTCCTGCGCGGCTTTTTCCAGCTTCTTCAAATTCCCTTCCAGCTCGCTTTCATAGCTGAATCCAACTGTGTCGAGGTGAGCCAGGAAGGCCTCGAACAGACCATCCGTGTTTTCCCAGCTGTCCAGCTCAGGATTCTGGACGACATATCCGCTGATGAAGTCGAAGAACTGATCCTGACGCCACAGGGTGAGAGTGAGGTCGCCAACATCATCGAACTGGATGTCGATGTCTGGACTGATCCCGCCGTGTGCCTTCACCTCACGGCCCTTCACCGTGTGGAAAAGGGTATCCTCCTCGACTTCCTCACCATTCGTCAGGAGTGACTCATTATCTGTGAAATAGTCTGCCTTCTGGATCAGCCTTCCCGATGGGGTGTAGTACTTGGCCGTGGTCATCCGCAGCGCTGTGCCGTCGCTGAAAGGCACCACCGATTGCACCAGTCCCTTGCCGAACGAGGGACGACCCAGAATCACCCCACGGTCAAGGTCCTGCACCGCACCGGCGACAATTTCACTGGCAGATGCACTGCCTTCATTTATCAGGACAACCAGCGGGATGTCCGGCGGGAGTGAAGGCTGAGCGCGTGCGAAATGCTGCGAATACATGTCACTTGTACGTCCGCGTGTTGAGACGATTGGATCGCCCGGCTGCAGGAAGTTCTCGGCGACGGCGATTGCTTCCGGCAGGAGGCCGCCCGGGTTGGACCGGAGGTCGAAAATCAACCCTTCCATCTCGCCCTGTGAGAGCAGATCGTTGATCGCAGCTCGCACCTCGTCCCCAGCTTCACGGCTGAATCGAGTCAACCGGACATATCCGATTCCAGGCTCAATGAAACCGGCGTAACTGACATCTTTCACCTGGATTTCTTCGCGGACGATGGTGTAGATCAGCAGGTCTGCGACTCCCGGCCTGCGGATGGTCACTTCGACACCACTGCCGGGCTCACCCCGGAGACGCTGTGCGGCATCGGATGTGTTGAAACCTTCTGTGGATTCGCCCGCAATCTTCAGGATCTGGTCACCGGCACGAATGCCCAACCGCCAGGCAGGTGTGCCTTCGATCGGGCTGATCACAGTCAGCGTGCGCTCCGCGCCGCGAGTGCCGATCTGCAGCCCCACGCCGCCGTAACGTCCACGGGACATGATCTGCAAATCATCAGCGTTGTCCGGTTCCATGTACTCGGTGTAGGGGTCCAGAGTCGCAAGCATACCTTCGATCCCCGCCTTCATAAAGGTGCCGGGGTTGATCGGGTCCACATAGCGAAGGCTGATCTGACGATAGATATTTCCGAAAAGCCCCATGTTTTCACGTATCGCGCGGATGATCTCCGCCTGGAGCTGCATCTCCTCCGGGGTGAGCTGCTGCTGACGGACCGATTGCTCGGAGGGGGTGTCCGTCTGCTGCGCCTGGACCGCATTGCCTCCTGTGAACAGGATCAACGCAAATCCGATGGTGAGAAACCGACGTAGCGCCATCATTGCATACTCCCAGCTTGAACGTTACCCCCCGCATGGGTCCCACCACTCCCCAGTTCACGTCGACGGAGGAAAATGAAGAGAATGGAACCCGCGGCCAGCATGGCCAGCGAAATCGCCTGGCTGACCGTGAGAAAACCGCCACCGGCGAAATCAATCAGGTGCAAACCCGATTCATGCCAGCGGATCAACTCGTTCAGGAACCGCAACAGGCCATACCCGATCAGGAAGATAGACCAGGTGAATCCTTTGAACGTACGAAATTGCTTTTCCGCCCAGAGGAGCAGCAGGAAGAGTGCCGCTCCGTAAAGGAACTCGTAGAGTTGGGTCGGATGAATGTGCTGCCCGGGGAAGATATACCCCGCACTGCTGCCGCGTGGAAAGACCACACCCCAGGGGAGGGTGGTTGGCAGCCCGAAACAGCATCCGTTCAGGTAACAGCCCAGGCGTCCGATACCGATCCCCAGCGCAAGGGGGGGAGCGAAGACATCAAGGACCGTGAGCAGATCCTGCCGCTTTCGACGAATGTAGACCACCACCGCGACAAAGCCCAGCACAACACCGCCGAGTAGCACTAAGCCGGCGAAACCGACACGGCCGTCTGACTGGAAGGGGTTAATGATGTCCAGCCATCTCCCCCGGAATTCTTCGAGGTGGGTCAGCACATAAAGCAGCCGCCCGCCGATCAAGCCGAAGATGATGATCAGGGTCGAAAGGTCGAGGACGGTGTTTTCAGCCAGACCGGACCGTTTGCCGCGTTGATGGGCGATCCAGATACCCAGCACAAAAGCGAAAAACATCATCAAGCCGTAGCTGTGGAGCTTGAAACGACCAAAGTCTACCAGTACGGGATACACTCAATCCTCAGCAGAGAGTTGATCGGAATGCCGGAGAACCCGACTCAAACGACCCATCTTGCACGCAATATAGGGTGTGCATGTTTCCCTGAATGGCCGGGGAGGTGAATTCGGGCGAGGCAGGGGAGCTGGAATGAGCGGGCGCTGTGTCGTGCCTGAAAGCCTGGGGCATCTGCCTGTCCCGATTGCGACGACCTGCCAGATTCGACCCATTCAGTCGGCACGCTTGTTCCCGGGAGCCGTTCAACCTTCCGCCAGCGGGTTCGCCGCCTTCAGGATGGCAATGAACTCGCTGTAGTTACGAACCGTACGTCCCTGCTGGACAAATGCCGGGTCATGAAAGCTTTGCGCGATGTCCGCCATCAGGGTGAGGTGGACATGAGGATCATCCTCCGGGCTGAGGATCAGGAAGAGCAGGCTGGCGGGCTCACCATCGGGTGAGTCAAAGTCGATCCCCCGTTCGGCGATTCCGGCAACCACAACCGGCTTTTTCAGCCGTGGCACCCGCGCGTGCGGAATGGCGATGCCGTTGCCGATGCCGGTGGGCATGGCATCCTCACGACTCATGACACAGTTGCAGACTTCCTGCTCGTCCAGGTTCAGTGCGTCCGCCGCACGGCTCACCAGCTCGCGTATCGCCGCTCGCGGTGAATCGGCTGTCATTCTGCGGATGAATAGACGTGAGGATAACAATTCGACCAGGTGAACCCCCTTTGAAATCTGCAGCACGGACTTGATCACAGGTCCGCTCATCATGGAGGTCACGATGGTCAGGATGACAATGGTCACGAAGAGGTTCTCCTGGATGATGCCAAGCTGGAGGGCGACCAAGCCGAGGATGATTTCCATCGCACCGTGGGTGTTCATCGCGAAGCCGATCCCCAGGGAGTCACGTTTTCCCAGCCCGCTCCAACGCGCGCCAAGTGTCCCCCCGATCAGTTTTGCAACGATTCCGAAGGCCAGCACGGTTAATACGAGATTCAGGTCGAAATGCAGGATGAAATTCGCACGCAACCCGACACTTGCGAAGAAGATGGGGACAAAGATGTTCGAGACAAACTGGTCGATGGTCGTCCTGGTCTGTTCACGCAGATGTTCAGAGTCCCCGATGGCGATTCCGACAAGGAATGCACCGAAAATTGCATGGACACCGATCCATTCGGTCACCGCCGCTCCGAGCAGGGCGAGGGTGAGCGCGAAACTCAATACTCCCCCTGCACCATGCGTATGGGCGCGCAGGTAGGGGATCGCACGGTCGATCAGCCAACGGCCGATGGTCAACATGAAGACCGTGAAACCGATGGTGAGCAGGATGGTGAGCAGGATGCCGTGCTCAGGACCGTGGCTGCCAACCATACCAAGGATGAAGGCGAACAGCATCCAGCCAACGACATCGTTCAGCACCGCGGCGCTGATCACCACCATTCCGAAGTCGGTTCGGTACAGCCTGAGGTCCATCAGGATACGTGCGATCACCGGCAACGCGCTGATCGAGATCACCGTGGCGAAAAACAGGGCGAAGACCAGGTGATCCGAGTCCTTTTCAACACCGAGCAATTCCGGCATGAACCAGGCGAGCAGGAAGCCGAATGTCATGGGGACAATCAGGCTGCTGGCCCCCACCTTCAGTCCGGCTGACCCCTGCTTCCAGAGAGTTGAAAGGTCAACATCGATCCCGGCGATCAGCAGGAACATCACGATCGCGAGGGTGGCAATCGCATCGAGTGCGAAGGAGTTGGGCCCCGAGCTGGGGAAGAGAAAATTGAAGAGATCAGGGGAGAGGGTTCCGAAAACGGTTGGGCCAAGCAGGACACCGGCAAGAAGTTCGCCAAGCACCGGGGGTTGGCCAAACTTCCGGACCAATTCGCCAAGACCTCGCGCAAGCCCAAGCAGCAGGCCAAGCGAGAGAAAGAGTACGAAGATGTTCTCAGCGCTAAGTGTGCTCAATCGTAGTCGCTCCGTGGGGTTGATGACTGGAAGCCGCGTAACACGAACGGAGTGCGATCAATGATACGCACGACTCGTTGCCAGTGCAAAGAGGCGAAAGTGCTGGGAGGTTTTTCAGATGCCACGGCGGCGAGTGAGTGACGATGGTCCAATCCCTGATCGCATCTCGAAGATTTGCGGCATTGCGCGCCGCCCCGAAAGCCCCGTTGCGGCAGGTGATTCCGGGAGGTGAATGATCCAGATGGATCAACGGGTGACAGACGCAGTATATCCTCCTCCTCCGCCAGACATCTGAACCCTTCGTCGATCGGCTTCGTTCGAATTCTCCGACCGCAACCGATCTCATTGTATGCTGTACAGTTCGACCCTACCTTCACCCTATGCTTCAAAACAGCCCGCCCCACCCACGTCCACCCTGGCAGAACCTGGACCAAACGGTCGAGGCGGGTACCCTCTATGTGGTGTCCACACCCATCGGCAATCTCGCGGACATCTCCTTGCGTGCACTGCACATCCTGGAGCAGGTTGACCTGATTGCTGCAGAGGATACACGTCACACACGATTGCTGCTCGATCGTTACGGCATCAGCACAGCGATGCGTTCCTACCATGAGCACAATGCCCTGAAAGTGCTGCCCGGCCTGCTCGATCATCTGGTATCGAACGGATCCCTGGCGCTTGTCAGCGACGCCGGTACTCCGGGGGTTTCCGATCCGGGCTTTCGTCTGATCGCTGCCGCCCTCGAGAAAGGAGTGCCGGTGGTCCCGATCCCGGGCGCGAGTGCCCTGCTCGCTGCACTGGTGCCTTCCGGGCTGGCCCTGGATCGATTTGTCTTCGAAGGATTTCTACCGAAGAAAAAAGGGCGCGCAACTCGTATCGCCGCCCTCTCGAATGAGGAGCGGACAATCATCCTCTTCGAATCGCCCCAGCGACTCGGCAGAACTCTTGCCGATCTTGAGGTTGCACTCGGAGGGGATCGTCAGGCTGTTGTGGCCCGCGAGCTGACCAAAACCTTCGAGCAGTTTGCCCGTGGTACCCTTCACGAGCTGACGGCTCACTACTCTGAAACGACAGCCAGGGGTGAAATTGTGCTGGTGGTTGAAGGCAACACGAAGCGTGTGCGCCGAGCATCATCCGGAGGGGGGGTGGCATCAGAGGGATTGGAACTGGATGATCCCGGCGGTGGTATCCCGGTGGTCGCGGTGGGGGATGTGCGACAGGGATTCAGAAGAAAAAGCAGGAAGAAACGCGGATGACCGATAGCCGTTCCAATAAAGGTGTGAGAAAGGTACGCGCCCTCTACAATCCGAAATCCGGGCTGGGATTGAACTCCGCCGAGACCGTTCGGAATGCGCTCCAGGAAACCTGGGATGTCGATGGGATCGATCTGACCTATCAGGTGTCTCTTAGCGCACAGGATGGGATCGCCAAGACACTTCGCGCGGTTGAAGATGGTGTCGATACGGTCATCGTCATCGGTGGGGACGGCATGGTCAACACCATTGGCTCGGCGTTGGTGGGCAGCGAGACTGCGCTGGCCGTGCTTCCAACAGGAAGCGGCAATGGTTTCGCACGTCACTTTGATATCCCGTTGTCCCTTGAGAAAGCGGCACGTGCGCTGGCGACTGGGAGCCGTCAGAAAATCGATGTCGGGTTTGTCGATGAGCGTCCTTTTTTTGTCACTTGTGGACTGGCCTGGGATGCCGACCTGGTGAAGAAATTTGAGGAGTCGCCGGTTCGTGGGGTGCTGCCATACGTTTTCGCGGGCATCTATCAGTGGTTCCGTTACGAACCCGAATGGTTCGAACTTGACCTGGATGGCGAGGCGATTGTCGCGGATCAGCCCATTGTGCTGACTGTCGCGAACATGACCCAATATGGTGGCGGGGCGAAGATCGCGCCCGATGCCAGCCCGGTCGATGGTATGCTGGAGTTGGTCGAGGTATCCCAGATCGACCCGGTCACATTCGTAACACAGGTACATCGTCTGTTCGATGGTTCATTGCGGAGCATGGAACAGGTGACGATGCGCCGCTTCAAACGGATGGTCGTCCGCCGACAAAGGCCCGGGGCCGTGCAGGTGGATGGCGAATTGCTCAAGAAGGATCGTGAGTTTGTCATCGAGGTTCGCCCCGAGGCCCTGACCGTGCTGATTCCCACCTCGCAGACACAAACTCGACCGACGCACCGGCTGAGACGCAGTGGGTGAACGGTGAAGAGGGGAGTGTTGCGCCTCACAGAACTGTGTGTGGATGGGGATTTTTGGCGGTCTGGTCCAATCGGAGATGGTTACTTCATGCCACCTCGGCCGCACGTGACCGCCACAAGACAAAGAGATTGAATCGACCCCCGTTTGATTGAAAACAAATGCGCTGGATGGGTTCACAGAGGAACGATATGTGTTCTCGAAAGTCTCAGGCGCTTTCACTGGCGGCAGGTCTCCGCTTCGCCAAAGACCAGCCGGAACACTGGACTTGTTCTGCCACAGGACGATAAAGCCGCAGGAATTGGATAAAGGGAGTGCAGATGAGACACAATAGCTTAGCGCATTTGTTGTTGGCCGGGGTCGCCCTTGTGCTGCTCGCAGGGTGTGCTCGCGAATCCTACGGCCCCAGCCCACAGGTCACTTTCCTCTGGCAACAGCATCCTTCGCCCTGGTCCCAGCAGGCGGCGCAGGCTGCCGCTCAGGATGCGAAGGGATTGCTCGCGACCCATCCCGGTGACATGCAGCTCCATTTCTACTACCAGGATCGGCTCGGCAGCTTCAACGAAGAGTCGATGATTGCGGAGTACCAGGCGATGCTGGCCCGCGACACAACCGATGCACGCATGATCCTGCTCGAGGCTCGCGCGGTTGGCGGACGTAACCGTATGGCGGACAGGCTGAAGAAGGCGGCGGAGCTTGCCCCACGTGACCCGTATGTCCTCACCTATGCGGCCTGGGCATTGCTTCGCAGCCGTCCGGTCGAGCAGGACAAAGCGCTCGCCTTTGCCCGCCAGGCTGTGGAAATCGCGCCAGAAATGGGCGAAGCTCACGAAGCCCTGGCTCGTGCGTTGCTGGAGTACGAGTCCTATGATGAGGCGCTCGCCGAAGGTGAAAAAGCGATCCAGTTGAACCCCTGGTCTTTTGACCCGGTGCAGGCTACAATCCAGATATTACTGAAGTTGGAACGACCTGAGGCGGCGTTGCAGAAGGTCGAGGAGTTCGCGGAAACCCAGCCCCTCCATCCTTCAGCGCTGCGCTACCTGGAACGTATGTATCGTGAAAAAGGCGAGTTGGAACGGATTATTGACCGAAAACGGCTGTCCGCGCAGGCAAACCCGGAGGAGGGGTGGGCGTGGCTGGATCTCACATCAACTTACCTGGAACTGGGATGGATGGACAGTGCGTTCAGTGCGTTGAACAGCGCGGCGGACGAAGGTTATATCGATCTCGACTACACCAAACGCCGTTTCAGTGAGGAACAGCTTCGTTCAATAGCGACACATCCGGGATGGTTGCGTGTACAGGCAAGAATGAAGCAGAAACGGATCGAAACTGCTGACGAAAGACGTCAGAAAGCGCTATCAGAGAAATTGGCGATCCCTGCTCCGGATTTTACCGCGATGACGCTGGATGGGAAGAGTGTGGGGCTTTCTGATATGGCTGGGAAGGTGGTTATTCTTGATTTCTGGGCAACCTGGTGCGGACCCTGCAAGCTGACCATTCCAAGGCTGAAGGAGTTCCACAAGGCAGGCGCCTTGGGCGCCGAACTGATTAGTCTGAATGTTTGGGAAAGAGTCTCGGCGGAGGAACGGCCCGGTTTGGTCGGTGAGTTTGCCCGGACTGATGGCATGAACTGGAGAGTGTGGCTCGGGAAAAATGAAACAGCCGACGCGTACGATGTCCTGGGCATCCCGACCTTTGTCGTGATCGATCGGCAGGGGGTGATCCGCTACAAGATTGTCGGGTATCAGCCCTTCATCGACGAGCTGCTCGGCTGGATGGTTGAGGATGTGGAAGGGGCCATGTTGTGAGGAAACGCAGGGTTCACATCTCAAGTTGGCATACCGACACGCTGGGCGTTCAGGTGAGGCGTGGAGCGGGGACGCTCAGGGGCAGACAACCTCGGCTCCAGCTTCCCTTCACAATCCTGGCAGTGGGGCTGCTGATTACCATCCTCACGGGGTGCGGGCAGCGAGAGCAGTACACCCTTTCGCCCCGGGTGCAGGAGTTGTGGGTCCGTCACCCCGCCCCCTGGGATTCCGCCTCCGCACGATCCGCAGCCCAGGAGGCGCGCGAGCTGCTGAAACGTCACCCGCGTGATTTCCAGCTCGCCCGCTATTACATGGACCGCATGGAGCAGCTCGATCCGAACGCCGTGGCGGTGGAGTTCAGCGAATGGCGGTTGAAGTACCCCAATGACGCCCGCTGGATGGTTCTCGATGCCCTCGCTGGCGCGACACGCGGCGAGCTGTATGACCGCACTGCCGAGGCGCTGGAAAAAGCGCCGGACGATCCCTATGTGATGCTGGCTCACGCACGTTCCATCCTCGGGAAACGGCCGGTGATGCTCGAACACGCGACCGACCTCGCCTTTTCCGCTGTGTCCAGGGCACCAGATCTGCCGGAAGCGAACGGGCTGCTCGCCTACATTCTGCTCTGGGTGGAGCAACCGCAGCAGGGTTTGGAGTTCGCACGGCAAGCCGCCCGTCTCGATCCCAACGAGTTTCGTTATGTCGAGACACTGGCCCTGATCCTGAACAAGCTGGAGCAAAGGGATGAGGGCATCCAGCTGATGGAGGAGTTCCAGCAGCGTCATCCGGGTAATCCGCAGGCGATACGCACCCTGCTGGACCGTTACCTCGCCGGGCGTGACTGGGAGAAAATGGTTCCCCTGAAACGGCTGGCGGCGGAGGCGGACCATGCCGGGGGGATGGCCTGGGTCGAGCTGGCGTTGATTTTCCAGAGGCTGGGCTGGATCGATTCCACCTTCGCAACCCTCGAACAGGCGATCGATCAGGGGTTCATCGACCGTCCCTTCCTCGATTTTGCCTTCGAGGAGGATCTCGGCGCCCTGAAACGTGACGCCCGGTACAAGGCGATCGTCGACAAAATGGCTCGGACGCGGCGAGAACGTGCCGACAGCCGGAAACGTGAAGCCCTCGGCGATCCCCTCGCTCTGCCCGCCCCCTTGCTGCGTGCCACCGCCCTCGAAGGGTATCCTGTGCAATTGGATGACTTTCGCGGGAAGATTGTGATCCTTGGTTTCTGGTCCACCTGGAGCGGATGGGCGAAGATTGTCGAGCCACGGTTGCTTGACTTCAACAAACAGTTGCCGAACGATGTTCAGTTTATCGGGGTGAACGTCCACGAACGCGCCGGGGCGGATGTCCGGCCCGAGCTGGTCAAACGGTATGTCGAGGACCGTGGCCTGACCTGGCCGATCTGGCTGGCGGACGAGGTAACAGCTTCGCGTTTCGGCATCCAGGCGCTGCCCTCCTACCTGATCCTGGACCGGGAAGGCGTGATCCGTCACCACATCATCGGCTATACGCCGTATGTCGACGAGGTCCTCGGCTGGATGATCGATGATTTGCGTCAGGAGGTGTACGCACAGGGGGAGTGAGGCGGTGATGTTCTGTGCTGTATGCTGTCGCTCCTCCAGCTGCCGAACTGTGCCTGGTCGATCCCGGCAGAGCAATCCGGATCGACCGCGTGAAACACTGCAGCATGGAATCTTGCCCGATGATGATAGATGAGCTTTTTCCTGACAGGATTCAGATGCTGGAGAATCTCTGCCTGACATCGCATGAGGTTGAGTGAGTGAAGGTGAGGGGATAGAGTATGCTACGTCTGTCACCGATTTTCTGCATGTCGCAAAATCCATTTGTATGCATAGTGATGTATTGCTGGTGAGATCATAGCATCGAAAACGGTAGAGCGAGAATCTGCTGTTTCATCGGAAGTGCGTTATCTCCGGCGTAAACCAGATAGCTCTGTTTCACGTGCTTTTGGAAGTCAGCCCTGAACTGATTCAAACCCGATGTGAGATCCGACTTCGGAGTTGCGGTCGATTTGATTTCTACTGGCACAATGGAATCTCCTTGGCTCTCGAAGGGAGTATTCACCCGTCTGTCCCATCTATCCTCATCCTCCGCTTTGCTCTTCTGCTAAAAACACTGCCGTCTGGTGGGACGATGTGACACCTTCCGATCGGCATCTCTGGCCCCTTCAGCTTTGACACGGTTGTTCGCCGCTCCTATCTTTCCCGCGTTGTAAGAACCAGCACCGGAGTTGTCCCATGGCCACACCCCTCTGGCAGCCCGACAGGGAACGGATTGCCCGCACAGAGATGAAACGGTTCATCGAAAAGGTGAACGTTCAGCACGGGTTGAAGCTCGCTTCTTATGAAGAGCTTTACGAGTGGTCGATCACTCAGCCGAGTCAGTTCTGGGGTGAGATTGCGGAGTTCGGGGGCGTGCGTTTCCACCGTCAGCCGGATGCCGTGTACGAACCAGGGGAGACATTCCAAGCAGCGTCATGGTTCCGGGGCGCGACACTCAATTTTGCCGAGAACCTGCTCCGGTATCGTGACGAGAAGCCCGCACTGATTTTTCGCAACGAAGCGGGGGATCGTCGCGCCCTGAGTTACCGTGAACTGGCGGACGAGGTGAGCCGGGTGGCGCAGGCGCTGCGTCATCTGGGCGTGGGTCGTGGGGACCGTGTGGTGGGCTTCATGCCGAACATGCCAGAAACGGTGATCGCCATGCTGGCGACATCGAGCATCGGTGCGGTCTGGTCGTCCTGTTCGCCCGATTTCGGGGTGAAAGGAGTGCTGGACCGTTTCGGGCAGATCGGCCCGAAGGTGCTGTTCACGGCCGATGGATACCATTACAACGGCAAGCAGATCGACAGTTTGGAACGTGTGCACGATTTCCTCGCTTCGCTCCCGACTGTCGAACGGGTGGTTGTCGTACCGCACCTCGCGAGTGTGCCGGGGCTGGATGGATTGGACCGTGCGCAGTCCTACAAGGAGTTTACGGCACCTTTTATGGCTGGCGAGATCACATTCGAGCCGCTGCCTTTCGATCATCCGCTCTACATCATGTATTCCTCGGGGACGACCGGCCTGCCGAAGAGCATTGTGCACGGCCAGGGGGGGACGCTGCTGCAGCATCTGAAGGAGTTGGTGCTGCATACCGATCTGCGCCGCGAGGAAACCATCTTCTATTTCACCACGTGCGGCTGGATGATGTGGAATTGGCTGGTCAGCAGCCTGGCGGTGGGGGCGACTGTGGCGCTCTTCGACGGTGCGCCTTTCCATCCGGACGGTCACACGCTCTGGCAGCTGGCCGAGGAGGAGAGGGTCCATGTCTTCGGCACCAGCGCGAAGTATCTGTCGGCGGTGGAGAAGGCGGGAATCCGGCCGGGCGCGGAACATGACCTGAGCGCGATGCGCGCGTTGCTCTCCACCGGCAGCCCCCTCGCGCCGGAACAGTTCGACTGGGTCTATTCGTCAGTCAAGCCGGAGCTGCAACTCGCGTCGATTTCCGGCGGGACCGACATCATCTCCTGTTTCGCCCTCGGCAATCCGATCGGACCCGTTTACCGTGGCGAATTGCAGGTGCGCGGACTGGGGATGGCGGTGAATGTGTACGATGAAGAAGGCCAGCCCGCAGGGAATCGTAAAGGGGAACTGGTGTGCGAGCATCCCTTCCCCAGCCGTCCGATCTACTTCTGGAACGACGATGATGGCGCAAAGTACCGGGCGGCCTATTTCGAACGCTTCGAGGATACCTGGACGCATGGCGATTACGCTGAACTGACGGAACATGGCGGTCTGATCATCTACGGCCGGTCGGATGCCGTGCTGAATCCGGGCGGGGTGCGTATCGGGACCGCGGAGATTTACCGGGTTGTGGAGACCTTCGACGAGGTGATCGAATCGATCTGTGTGGGGCAGGAGTGGGAGGGGGATGTGCGAGTGGTGCTGTTCGTGCGATTGCGTGAGGGGATCACCTTGGATGAAACGCTGCGTGCGCGAATCCGCCGCGCGATACGCCAGGAGGAGACACCGCGCCATGTGCCCGCGAAGGTCCTGCAGGTGAGGGATATTCCACGCACAATCTCCGGGAAGATCACGGAGCTGGCGGTACGTGATGTCATCCACGGTCGAGAGGTCAAAAACCGGGACGCGCTGCTCAACCCGGATGCGCTGGAGTTGTACAGGGATCTCGAGGAGTTGAGGCAATAAAAGGGGCTCAAAGCAAATATGCGGAGTGCTACTCCGCAGCCCGCCTCCGGTATTCATCCCGTAAATCGGACAAGCGTGTCTTTAATTGTTCCAGGTAGGGGTCGAGCTGATCGATTTGCGAAATCCTTAATCCCGCCAGCAGCAGGGGGCTGTTCTCGTAGGAAAGCCGTTCCGGCAGGCTGGTTTTCAGCTCGACCACAAAGCGGTGCAGGCGGGCGAGGTCCCGCTCTGCCTCAATCAATTCGAGTTCATGTTGCGCATGTGCAAGCTGGCGGGATGTTTTCTGGTAGTGCTGCTTCATGCCGAATCACTCTTCTCTTCCACTCACTCCACCGCGTGAATACCATCCCGGTCGATGCCGCCGATCGAGAAGTTCGGGTCGTTCAGGAACGAGGCAAAGGTCGCAATGAAGGTGACCAGCGCGGAAAGCAGATAGTCCTTGTCCGCGAACAGTTTCGCCATCTGGTTCTTGCGTTCAGCCCGCCCGGCGATCGCGTAACGGTTAAGAAAAAGGCCATCGAGACCGCGCGATTTGTCGCTGCGTGAGGCATGTACTTCAGTCGCCCCGCCACCGTAGCAGTATTCCATCGTTTCCAGCAGCATGGCACGCAACCGTGGCAAATCCGTTTCGCGGAAGGCGGCGATCAATTCGAGGGCGATCCACTGCGCCTCACGGATGCTGGCGATGGTGACGGCGTCGAAGAGACGGATGGTTGTGGCATCCAGCCTGTCCAGCCTCTCACTACGCAGGAGGGAGAGGAAGACAGCGTTTTTGAAGAGCTGCATCAGCAGTGTGCCGCCCTCTTCGTCGCTCGGGAGGAAATGGTATTGACGGATGTGCACACCGCGGAAATGGGGAACAAAGAGGATGTCGAAGATGGAACGGTAGAAATTGTACCGGATGACACCCGGGCGATCGATGTGGTTGTCGAGGGTGTTGTCGAAACGATCCGCCAGCTTGATGTGCAGCAGGTCGGGCATGGTCCTCGCGTGGCCAAGCAACTCCACAAGGTAGGCGTGGTAGGGCGTGCCGGGTTTTCGGGTGAGCAGGTCGAGACGTTCGCCGAGGTACCAGCGTTCTTCCTGGCTGATTCGTTCCTGTAACTCATCGAACGCCTGCTCAAACTCGGCCCGGTTCTTTTCGGGGATCATATCGAGCTGGAGGTCCTCGCCCTTGTCATGCAGCAGTGCGCCGAGCAGGTCGAGGATTGATGGGGAGTCCATGGTGCGTGCGAGCAGGGCGGCGGTCCGTAAGGGGTGTAACACAGCGAGTGGACCGATTTTGCGTTTGCTTTGGGCGTAGCCGAGTTGAAGCAAACGCAGCGCGAGCAGGAGGGAGGTCTCGTCGATGGATTCGAGCGGACCGACGACCAGCGAAAGCATCGCGCGGGGGTTCGGCTGTTTTGCGCTCAGGATGTAATTGATTTCGGCGGAGAGATTCATGAAATGCTCCACCGTGATCAACTCGCGCTCACGGTCCGTCTGTTCAAACGAATATGACATGGTTTGATCTCGTGCAGTGGGGGACAGAGGATAAGATAGGAAGGCTGCTGAGCTTGTGAAAGAAGGGCTGCACAAAGCTCTGCAAGGGGGCTCCTGTCGGGGACGGCAGTCGGTCAGCCCTGGGTGAGGGCACGGCCCCGTGACGGGCCGATCAGCAGGGTTTCATATATCAGGAGGTAGCTGGTGTAGCGGTCCGGGTCGATCTTGCCCGCCTCCACAGCCTCGCGGACCCCGCAGCCTTCAGAATCTTCCAGATGCAGGCAGTCATCAAATTGACAGGATTGCGCCGGATCCGCGAATTCAGGGAAATGGAGGTGCAGTTCCCGTGGTTCTTCAAGGACGGGATAAAACTCCCGGACACCGGGTGTGTCGGCGATGACCCCGCCGCCGGGCACCGGGTAGAGACGAGTTGCGGTGGTGGTATGGACACCCCGTCCAGTGGCTTCGGAGACCGCGGCTGTATCCAGATCGAGGTCCTCGATCAGACGATTGAGCAGGGTCGACTTACCCACCCCCGACGCACCGGCCAGCAGGGTGGTGCGCCCCTCCAACTCCACCCTCAGCAGGTGAAATCCCTCACCCGTTTCTGCGCAGACCCGCAGGACAGGGTAACCGGCACGTTCCCAGCGTGCGGAATAGGCGGTGATCTCGTCGGGGGTGAAGAGGTCAAGTTTGTTGATCAGGACGATCGGTTCGAGTCCGCCGAGTTCTGCGCCGATGATCATCCGGTCCACAAGCCGTGGGCTGACGATTGGACTGTGTGGGGTGGCGAGGATCAGGATTTGATCCATGTTCGCCGCAATCTCTTTGACCCGACCGAAGACATAACGGTGAAAGAGGGAATTGCGGGGCTCGATGCCGAGGATCCAGCCGTCGGAGGTGTCGGCAGAAGGGGTGAACTGAACTTGGTCGCCGGGAACGGGCGCCTTGAGAAGCGAACCCTTGCCGGGCAGACGGCACCAGTGGAGGCTCTGGTCATCTGCCTGCACGAGGATGCCCGAGCGGGCACGTGTCAGCACCCTTCCCACGGGCGCAGTGGAATTGCCGCGGCTCTCTTCGGTTCGCAGCAAGGAAGAGCGCTTCGCCTGCTCACGTTCACGCCGTTCGGCATCGCGCTTCATCCCCTTGAGCGTGCGCGCGATCCAGACCGCTTTCTGCTGCTCCTGCTTCACTTCACCTTTGCGGTAGTCGGCCTGCCGCTCATCCGGTGTCCGGTTGCGTCCTTTTCGGCTCATGGCATTTACACGAATGGGAACCAAATGAAGACGGCGGCGTCCCACAGGGCGTGGCTGACCACTCCCGGCCCGACGTGGCCGACCTTCAGGTAAAGGATGCCCCAGAAAATGCCCGCGACAGTGGCTGCGGCGATCAGGGTCAGGTTCAGCGAAGAGAAATGGACGGCGGAGTAGAGGAGCGTGGTCAGAGCGAAGCCTTTCCATGCACCGAAACGATGCATCATCGCACGCTGCACCCAGGCCCGCCAGAACAGTTCTTCGCCGGGACCGATGGGGAAGAGAAGCAGTGCGCCGATGAGGGAAGAGGACGCCTGCGTTTTGGTCGCATAGACATTTTCAACCCCCTCGCCACCATTCATGAAGGGGAGAATACGTACGAGCTGATTTCCCAGTGCGAAAATGAGGTAAAGCGCCCCAGCTGCCAGGAGGCCGAGCGCCAGGTGGCCCAGCCATTCACGCAACGAGCCCTGCAGGGTGTCGCGATAGACCAGCAGCGCACCGCCGCCAAGCACGAATGTCGCCGGAGCGATCACCCCCCAGAACGGTGTGCCCGGCACCGCGAAGAGGAAAAACCAGATCACGAATGCCACACCGATGGCGGTGTAAAGAAGGGGCCAGCCGCCGCGCGGCAAGCCCCGAATCGATTCACTACCTCGCAAATTCATCCTGTCGCCTAAAAGAAGTGCCCCAGCACGATCCCGATGGTAAAGAGGATGCCGAACTGGAAGTGAAGCTGGGCTGTCATCACATCCACCATCGCCAGGTGACCGCGGTCGTTTTTGAGTGAATCCTGGATGATCCTGTTCACTTTCAGCGCTGCGGGGATGGAGACGATTGCCAGCAGAGCCCACACCGGCACCTTCTGGAACAGAACCAGCATGGCAAGGATGGCATAGGCGCCGAACAACATCCCCGCATAGAGGATGCGTGCCTTTTTCCGTCCGAGGATGCTTGCCTGGGTATGGTATCCGGAGCCGGTGTCATCCTCAATGTCACGCAGATTGTTTGCGAAGAGGATTGCCGCCACCAGCACGCCGACCGGCAGGCTGACCAGCAAAGGCATCCACTGCAGGGTGCCGATCTGGACAAAATGTGCGCCCCAGACCATCAGGGGACCCATCAGGGCGAAGACAAGAAATTCGCCGAGGGCGCGGTATTTGTAGCCCACCGGACCCGCAGTGTAGAAATAGCCGCCCGCGATTCCGGCAAGGCCAAACATCACGATCGGCCAACCGAGACGCATCACCAGGAAGACACCGATCAAGGTGGCGATGCCAAAGGCGATCAGGCCGCCACGAAGCACATCCGCCGGCTCCATCACCTTTTCGACAAGGATCCGGCTGCCGCCGAATGTGTCCTCACGGTCAACACCCTTTTTATAGTCGAAATAGTCGCTGACCAGGTTCGTCCCGGCGTGCAGAATCATCCCTCCGATCAGGGCGGCGATGAGCATCAGCACCTGCACCTGGCCGGTTTCGTAGAAGGCGAGTGCGGTGCCCAGCAGAATTGGTGTGGCGGATGCGGTGAACGAAAAAGGCCGTGCCGCGCGCGCCCAGGTTTGAAATGAGTATTTGGCCATGATAACCTCCGGATTGGTGGGGGAATACCGCGTGGAATCCACATTGCCGCACATCAGGGTTCCGGCAGTATCTCCAAATCCCGTGAGACGATTGCCTGCTCTGAATCCCGGGGAGATCCCCCCACCATGCCCGGGAAGATTGAACGCCCTGAATATAGAACGCCGCGCCGCATCACAAAAGGCACGAATCCCTTGCTGAGAGGATTGTTCGAGAATCAGAGACTGACCGGTCCTCGTCAGCCTTTCACCATGATTCCCATTCCGAGCAGGAAGGGGCGGACCTTGTCGCGCTGGTCGCCCTGAAGCTCTGCAATGTTGTCCTTTGTCGTCCCCCCAACACCACAAACGGTCTTCAATCTTCGGGACATCTCCTGCACATCTTCGCCAGCCACAGAGCGGAACTCGATGATTGTGACAGACTTGCCACCGCGCCCCTTACGCTCCAGGCGTACTACTGCAACCTGTCTGCCGCCGGGCTTGGCATCCGCCTTCTCCGGCTCACTTCCCCAATCAATGGGCGAGGGGTTGGTGCTGTACACCAGGCCATCGGAACGTTTCGGTTTCGATTTCATCGGAGAAGCCCTTCCAACATCTTGCTTTTTCAAAAGAGTACAGGAAAACGAGTGGCTCTGTTACCAGGATCGCATCACACGAAGATAATCGCCACAAGCATCGCAGAATGTTTCGTGAGACGATATACTGGAGGAAGAGATGATCCGGGCAACTCGACAGCATGGTCTCTGAGCGCATCTGAGAGGCAGGTGCATCAATTCAAAATGAATGCTTGCGAATCTTTTTGTTTTGGGTTGAAAACAATGCATGTATGATTCATCAGATATTGTGAGGTATGCAAACAGAACTGTCCGGTTCGATCTTTGCGTATGGAGCCTGGAGCTCTTGAAATAATAATGGCTTGATTCTCTCGAGCCGTGAGTTGAGATTTCGGTTGGACACTTTTTCTCAGCCACGACAGGAGGATCAAGCCATGGCAAAAGGTACAATTGTTCTTGGGCAGTTGCTTGCACTCATTCCATCGGGGCTCTTTGACAAGCTTGTCACGCAGTATAACGTCAACAAGGGCGTACGGAAGATGACTGCCACCGCCCATTTCGCGGTGATGCTGTTCATCCAGTTGGCCGGTTTGCCGTCGCTACGCAAAGCGGAAACAGCGACGTCCGCTCTGACACCTGCCCAGCGCCGATGCAGACTGATCCATGCTTGCCGTTCCACTCTCGCCGAAGCCAACCTGCGGATCTCGTGGCAGTTCTACCGGGATTTGTTCCAGGGGCTGCTGGCAATTGGCCGGGACCAGTTCAAACGTCATGCATTCGACCTTCCCGGCAAGATTCTCAGCCTCGACAGTACGGTCATACCGCTCTGCCTGTCGTTGTTCCATTAGGCCGAATACATAACCCGCAAGGGCGGCATGAAGCTGCACACTCAGTTGGACCATGATGGGTACATCCCCACCGTCATCCGGGTGACCCCGGCGAAGGTGCACGACATGGTCGAGGGACGGAAATTCAGCTTCCATCCAGGCGATACACTCCTGTTCGACAGGGGCTATTTCGACAGTGGCTGGTTCCAGCAACTCAACGACAAACGAATCAACTTCGTCACACGGATCAAGTCCAATGT
>Ga0068713_1000756_pt1 | contig 53074 bp, 50 predicted proteins | sample MTBAKSrepl2MetaG_FD_62223 | JGI IMG/M metagenome (GOLD analysis project Ga0068713, IMG submission 62223) | Enrichment culture microbial communities om Arthur Kill intertidal strait, New Jersey, USA, that are MTBE-degrading - MTBE-AKS2 (Arthur... | ecosystem: Environmental > Aquatic > Marine >... | reverse complement strand
AGCACTTCGCGTTCGTCAGGTTGCAGATCGATAACAGGGGCTCGTCGACTCATGGTCCCAATATACATACTAACGGCTTTCAATGCAAGTAGGTACTAGTTTCTTCTTCCGTGAGTTGGATGTGGTTAAGATTGCAACGAAACCATCTCCCAAAAGATCACCTAACTGGTTTTTCAGTTCTGTCGCAGGGACAGTGCGAACAATCCCACCTTCAGATAGTCCTTCTTGTTCAAGGTGATAATGGTCCTTGCTGTAGCGCCGGATGGCTTGAGCTACCTGCTCGGCAAACTCGACAATTCTTCGCCTTGAGCGGAAATTGTGTGAAAGCCGCTCCTCTTCAATAACGCTTCCGTTAAACGAAAATAGGCTCTTTGCGATGGGCCAAGGCATGCGGCGGCCGAAAATGGACTGGATTGGATCACCTGTGAGGAAGAAGCTGTTTGATGCGGTGGGCATCAGATGTCTCGCTACAGAGTACAGTTGCTTCTCGGAGAAATCCTGTGCCTCATCAATGAAAACAGTACCGTAGTTTGCAGAGTCCTCGGTTTTTGTCTGAATTAACAATCGAGCAATATCCTGCAGGTCATACTTTTGGTTCGTCTCCAGGTATTTGCGGTAGGTGGAATACTCATTTTGATAAAGGACACTTCTCTCGTTGCCGCTCAAGAATGAGTTTCTGTCACTCATGGAAACGTATTGGTCATGATCTAGATTTCCAGCACCCTCGATGTTGCCATCGCCATCGCTGACAAGGCTGCCCTTGATGTTGAGTTGAATCTCGCTCCAGGCTGTGAGTCTCCGTGCAGGGGGCAGTGCAGACTGGATGGTCACATTGTTGAAATCTGACCAGGACAAGACTCGGTTTGATTCGAAGGAAACACCAAGCTTAGCCGCTAACTGCTCGTAGGTCAAGAAATCTGCTCGGTCAAGGAGTTGTTCGCCACTCGATAGATAGCCAAACAGCCTCCTCGCTTGTTTCGAAAGAGGTTTACTCAGGGTTAGATAAAGAGACCGTACCTCAGGGTGGGATGCGAGGTAGTTACGCATCATGTAAAGGGCTACTGTTGTCTTACCGCTTCCTGCTGAGCCTTCAAGAAGAATAGGAAGCGGAAGGGCTAGCAGCTCATACTGCTCTTTAGTAAGTAAAAGCTCAGAGGCGAAAGAATGTGCCTCGTCGGGTATTTCATCTAGATCAAAGAAGTACCACGGAATGCCGTCAGGTGGGTTTTCAATCAGTGGCTCAAGGTCCTGGGCAGCCATCTCGTACGCTTCCCATGGATCGTCGCTCTCTGTAATCAGATCGTCAATTGCAGAAAGGTCAGCTTCAGGGTTTGCGGGAAGTGTATTACTCCATTCTCTCTCTGGCCAGATCATCTCATCATCCAGCCAAAATAGCTCTGGATACTCACGTCTTCTGACTACTTCAGATACAGCATCGTGTTCCGACTCCTTCAGTAGATTCCAAAGATGAATGAAGGTTTCCTCAGCACCGTCCTTGAAATGTCTCCCGAAGGTGAATGTGATCCTACCAGCATCGGAATAGCGACACTCCCAAACGGCCTTCTTTGACCTCGATTTGAGGCGCTTTACACGAAGGCCTGGATGAAACCTATCCGTTAATAAGCGTCTAATTGCTTTCTTTACAGCGTTTCGCACCTGATCCGAGGACGCAAGGAATGACTTCAAGAAGACCTGGTCTGCAACTGTATACATAACAATTCCATGCAAAGTTTGGGGCCGAAAAGCAGGAGTTAGTATCCGTCAGGTCCCTGGGAGCTTGCTTCAGCAATCGTGCGCCACTTCGCGTCGAGATCTCCCCTGTTTATCATTTTTATCATTCGAGATGCTATTGCTGAGGGTTGGCGTCCGAGAGTTTTCGCTATGCTCGCCACAGATTGGCCCTTATTCAAGCTATCTACCAAGGTTCTTTCCTCTTCATATGACCACCTATTATATGCGTTCTTGTGGGCTTTTTTAATTTGGTAAAGAGTAGAGGATGGCCTAAAACTAGGTGGAGGAGAGGAAAGTCCTAGCTTATCCAGGCGAGATCGTATTGCCCCTTCGCTTCGATTGAACTTCTTCGCAATCGCTCTGATCGAAAGATTTTTTCCGAATAGATTTTTAAGAGATTGGTCATCTTGTGATGACCATGGCATGTAAGCACTTGAGATCGCGGATTCAGATCTCTCCGAAAGAACGCGCTCAAATGCACGTACAAGATTTTCGTTTCCCAGTGTTTTTGCTAATCGCAAATATCCTCTAATCTGGTCATTGCTTTTTTCATGGATTAAGCCCCCTTCCTCAAAGAGGAATCCAAGGCCCTCTATGAGAAGCAATTCATTCTCATGGTTAGCATAAGTGTTCTTAGAGTTAGACTCTCCTGGAAACGTACCGCAGGCAGGGCAACAAGGCTGTGTGTCATTGTATTCGTCAAACCACTCGCCACAGTCCGAGCATCGCATCTTTCCTCCAGAATTACAGGTTTAGTCTGCGGTGGAACCTAAATCACCAACTTGGAAAATTACAGGTTCACTGAATTGAAGCAGCCAATCATGACCCCGAACACTCTCACTTTAATTCTTCAAACTTCGCAGCCATTGTGGAGTTCCCCTTCGTCAGTTTCTTGACTGTCAAGTCGTCTGCTTTGTTGTTTGCGAGACGCAGGTTGTTTTCAGAACCGAGCAGTGCATCCTTGGTTTTCTGAAGATGATCAATCGTTTTGTCTATCTCTTCGATGGCCGTCTTGAATTTCTTTGACGCCAACTCGTAGTTCCTTGCGAAACCTGATTTGAATGCTTCGAGTTCAGATTCAAAGTTCGTAATATCGATGTTCTGAGTCCTCATTGCCGCCAGTTCTGTCTTATACCTCAGTGAGTTGTGGGCGGCGTTTCGCAACAACGTAATCATCGGAATAAAGAACTGTGGCCGGATGACATACATCTTCGGAAAACGGTGGGATACATCAACTATCCCGGTGTTGTATAGTTCGCTGTCAGGCTCAAGCAGGGAAACGAGCACTGCGTATTCACAGTTCTTCTCGTTCCGGTCCTTGTCAAGTTCTTTAAAAAAGTCTTCATTCTTCTTTTTTGTTGCAGTCTCATCATTCTCGTTTTTCATTTCGAACATGATTGAGACTATCTCCGTACCAGATTCATCTAGATCGCGAAAAATGTAATCGCCCTTGCTGCCAGTTCGTGCGTCGTTGTCTTTCTCGAAATATGCCGATGGAAACGCTGTCGCTCGAATGCGGTTGAACTCTGTTTCGCAGTGTAGCTCGAGTGTTTCTCCTACCATCTTGGTAGACAAGCGAGCCTTCATATCTTTGAGGCGTTCAATCGCGTCATCGCGATCCTTAATCTGTGTCTCGTACTTTTCCCTGAGTGAATTCTCGCCTAGTTGCTTCTCATACTTCAATCGCTCCAGGTTACTCTTCAGTGCGTCACGCTCTTTTTCCAACGCGCCTTGCGCTTCCTTCACGGCTAGTTTTTGGGCGATCTCGCCAGCATCGAGCTTCGCTTTGAGTTCCTTGATCTCACTATCCTTGGCGGCAGCAGCCTTTTCAAGCTCGCCAGTTACTTTGATTTTCGCGAGCTCAATGGCATTCCGTTTGTCCTCCTTTGCCAACTCTAGCCGCTCATTTAATTGCTGCTCAAATTCACGGTCGCGAACTTGTTTCAGGATGTCTGCATACCCCGCTTCATCAATCTTGAAAGCTTTCTTGCAGTTTGGGCAGATGATATCATTCATGATGCTTTGTCCTTCGTCTTTTGTGGATAATCCTCTGAGTACGAGCTTTTTCTTGCCTGCCACTTTTATGAAGATTTTGTGAGCAGCTCTCCAAAGCCAGCGGTCCACGGTGATTTATAGCCAATTTGGACGTTGGCTGCGTGATACAGATAACCTCCGCTGAAAATCACTTGTTGGATCCATCTGGTCCTGTAGTTCTGAAAATGCGGACATGCTATTCGCTGCCCGAATAAGAAGCTCTCTAGCATTTTCTAAGTCTTGACCATTTATCGATCGAATAGCCTCTGCAATATTGTCGCGCACAGTGGTGGCCCAAATTGAGTATCGGGATAGAGTTGCCTGGCCCTCAGAATATTGATTGATCGCAGATCGCTCAAGTCTCAACCAAAGCGGATCTATATCGCCATGTGAATAGTTCGGCGGCAGGACCAACGAACCGATATCGTATTTTGCGATGATGTCACGAAGTACTATTGGGAAATCATTAAAAGTTGGAATTCTGTTCTCCACGGAAGCCCCCACAGCGTTCTGAATCTGGATGGCAAAGTATGTATCAAGTAGCTGGCTGCTAAACTGATTCATCCAGAAATCACCTCTCGTTCAACCGTTCTTGAAAGTCGGCGAAGTACTTAAGCAAGTAGACTTCGAAAAGCGGCTTTCGTGATTCGCCAGAGTAGCCACCCCCATCCACGTTCCATGCAATCTCACGTGCGATCTCGGCTGCTTGCGGGGTTTTATAATCTTCAGCTCTTTTATACCACATAGATCCCGGATGAAGCGTTTTCCCTCTGGATTTCAATATCCAAGCTGGATCATTTATTCTGAAAACTTGTCGATTTCCCAATCGGCTTACAAGGAAATCAAAGCCTGGGTTTCGGAAGCTGAAAACGATGTTAGGTTCTAGGATGTCGAGCTCACGAGCAACAAGTGCTGAATGGTAGTCAATCCACTTTTCCGCGTTCGGATGGTAATCCGATAAGCTTGAAGGATTAAGGTCTTTTCCACCGATACCATTCTTACTCAAACGAAGAGATGCCTTAAAATAGTTTGTTACTGCGCAAAGATGGAACACATCATCTAACGGGACATTTAGCTCACCATCACGAGCTAAGAGGTACATAGCGACTAATCCTGGCAGAAGACCGTTTTCGAAGGGTCTAATATCAATACATCGCCTCGAAAAACCCTGCTCAGGATATTTTGCATAAGGTTGTTCTGGGTCGCTACTAGACTCAACCCACAGTCTCATAACTTGTCGTTCTTGGTTTTTTCGGTAGAGTAAAGCGGGATGATCATCTGGATTCAGATTTTGAGCTGTAGCATAAAGCAAAATCTTTGTTTCATTGTAGCGGGTTCCGACGAAAGGGATGTAGGGCTTGAAAGGTGTACCATCTCTCTCTTTTGATGAAAGAAGTGATGCAAAGTCCAGGAGGGGGGTCGTATCATTTTCTAGAAACTCCGTAGCCAATCGACGAAGCGACATAGCTAACGGATGATTTCCAAAAGCGTGCTGTATCATTTTCCCTCCCACTGTAGAAATAAACCGAGCCGTCACCCCGCCGACATTCGGCTGGCTAGGCTTGCGGCGATCTAATCTTCATCTGGATCGACACAATGATAGGTGATGTCCAACCCGAACACATGATTTAGTCTGGCTAGGTAGACACGGTCTGCATCTGTGAGCTCAGCCAATCCCGCTATATGTAGCTCTGGGGAAAGCTCGGTCTCTTCGCGCATATAAAAGGCGTATTCGAGGATTTGTCCAAGTGCTTCACGAATGGCAAGACTAGCAGGACGCTTGGCCTTCACTTCGCAGAAAATTAGACGGTTCTGAGTTTGAACAAGGACGTCCACATAGTTGGACTCAAGCCATACACAATCACCAAACTCTTTCTGCCACATTACTAGTAATTCATTTTGCATCTTAATATGAAGATTCAAATTTTGAGGAGTTTCAGTTGATAGTAATGCAGCCGAAGGTTTTGCCCTGTTTGGTAGCGGTAGGGGTTGCCTAGTACCGGATGGACCGCTCCGAAGGCTGCTGGGGGAGCTTGTAGCTATTGGAATTTGTTCCGCATTATACAGGTAATGATAATAGTCTCGAGACTGAAGAGGATGGTTTTCTGGTACGAGTTCTGGACGACCAGGGTGAATGGTTTTAGACCATTTAAATCGAATATTAATCAGATCAACTGGATATTGAGGTTCTATGAAGAGTGATCTGATGGCACTTGCACTGCGGCCAGTTACCTTCGCCGCATCGAGTATCATAGCGTCAAACCAGCCAGCTTCTTGAAAGTACTGTATAGCACTGGCGGCTTGTTGATCACTTAACCTCTGACAATCCTGTAAAACACCAACAATATATCGGGGCCTACGTGAACCAGCTGCTCTCGGTCCTATAGAATAGAGGATGACATCCGCACTTGCACCCCTGGCCAGTTTTTTCGATTGGTTTATTCCTTCAATAAATCCATACTGGTAACCGTCTATCTGATGGCGAGTATTGAACAGCCACTCTTCATGTCCGAATCCTTGTTCACTAACATATGTATTCTTACTCTCGTAGGGAGAGGCTGAACCATCTGGTTTAGTCCATCCAGATTGGTTCCAGCAAATACGAGCGAAATATTTTTCCATCTCCTACTCCCGATTCGTTCGCAACAAGAGGGCATCCCTTCTTTGCAATTCCTCTGTTAGTAATTCCAAACCGCCAATCTCCTTCCTCATGTCAAGGATCTGTTTTAATACATTCGATTCACTTTATGACGAATACGCATTGTTGACGTCACTTGTGTTTATTTTGTAAAGCTTTGATAGAGTACGACTTGAACAACTCATATTGGGGATGGATAATATTGGACTTTGCTAATTGTTGCTCCAACACCAAATAATGGTGTTAAATCTATTACTTAAGAACTGCAATGATTATTGCTGTAAGGCCTGATAATACGCCAACGGTAGATATCACAATTAGTATGTTTAGCAACTTAGTAAACCGCATTGAAACATCATTGACGGCATCTTCAACTATCTTCAACCGTTCGATAATCTGTGGCCCACCAATTGAGATGACAGTCTTAAGTGCTTGCGCTGCTTGTTCGCCAAGAGCCTGAGTTTCAGACGCCAATGATTTAAGTGCAGTCGCAGCATCATCCAGATTGTCGGAAGCAGCTGAATACCGGTTAGATTCATCTTTGAGACGTGCGAGGCTATCGGCTAGCTGGCGAGCTACTTCTTCTGCTTCAAGAAAAGAAGCGGATCCAGGCGTGTTGGTAGACTCAGGCATATCTTCCTCGGATTTACGCGTTTAACAAGGTAGTTTTAACTTCGTTTGTGAGGTCTTGGAGAAGGATCCATGGTGAAACCAGCGAGCCTGTCATATCGACTTCCTTGACGAGCCGTCTCAAGGCGTTTCTTGAACGATGCTCCTGAACAAAGGCAGATTCGATTCGTTGAGCAGCCTCTTTATTGCGCTTCATGATTGTGTGGAGCACAGTCCCGGTAGCGACAGTGATCTCTTCTTCTGACAAGCCATAGGCTTCTTTGGCGTTTTTCAGAAAGCCTTCGTAGTTCTCTAACGTTGTAAGTATGTCGCCATCTCGGCAGAGGGCTTCAGTGGCTGTTCGTAACAGCAGGAGTCCTGGATGATCTGGGTAGGTTTCAAGTGCGCGTGACACGGGGCCACGAAGCCGGTTGGCATCGTTCGGACTAATAATTTCTGCGAGTACATCACGGATCTTTCCTAGCCCGGAAGCCGCATCTGTAAGAATACTTTCAACGGCTTCTGAAAACTCGGATTGATCCAAATATGATAGAATGCGTCTTCTTAGTTCTTCACCATTGCCCGATTGACATGCCGCCAGCATCTCGGCGATACCACGACGCTGGCCACGTTCGATCACATCGTACACGAACTGCACGTAAAGCCTTACTACACCGAGAACGAACGAATTCCACTCCTCCGGAAGACTTTCGGCCTTTTTCCGCTCCTGTTCAGCTCTGCCGCTCTGATACCCAGCTACATAGGACGTGTATTTGCTTATCACTCCAGAGCGATTGACGCTGGCAAGATAAACAGTGAACTCATGTGCTGAATAGTCGACGGTGTAGTCCGCGACAACTCCAGTGACAACCAGGCGGTGAAGAGCTTTTTCTGTTAGCGTCCGATCATCCCCGAAAGGGACGACCCGATTCGCTTTTTTACCTGTCGGTGAGAGGGTATTCAGGACATCCTGAACGACGTTCATTTCATATTGGACACCTCTGAAGGATCGAACATGAAAGAATAACGACCTTGAGATGTCGTCGTTCTCCGCATAAGGGATCTCCCCCATGATGCGGGATACGTCCTCGATAGGGGTTGCTGGTGCCAACAATAGTCTGTTGTCTTCAGCTCTATCATCAGAGACAATAGCTGTGCAGATTGCTCTCTCACCATTTCGACCTGCGCGTCCAGCTTCTTGGTAGAAAGCTTCGATGGAGGCAGGGATACCATAGTGGACGGTGAATCGAATATTCTGCTTGTCGATTCCCATCCCGAACGCTTTGGTAGTTACGAGAACCGAGACTCGATCACGCTTATAAAGTTGCTCGATCTCACGTTTGTAGGTGTTCCATGCTTCATTTGACCCACTAAAATTCTTAGGTCTTTGCCCTGAATAGAATTTGCTGTTTATCCCGGCCCGATTCAGTTGGCTTGAAATTTCTGTCACACCAAACGATCCATTTGCGTGGGGGCAGAATACAAGACCACAGAAAGTGCCATTCCCATCTTTGCGGAAGAATGCTTCTGGTGGTAGGCCAAATTCTGTGGGAAGTTTATTCTTCAAGTATGCTTCGAGGACGTGTTGCTTCTGGTCTGATCTCTCGTGAATGATTGCGAACTCTAATTCTTTGCGGTCAAAACTCGAAGGTGTCACAATGGCATCAAAATCTTCGATCTGAAGCTCACGCTGCAGGTCTCGCAAAACAGCCCTAGAGGCAGTGCCGGTCAACGCTATTAAAGCAGGGGTCCAGTTTGAAGATCTAGCACACTCACGCGACGTCTCACCGATACGTAGATAAGAGGTCCGAAAGTCATGGCCCCATTCCGAAACACAGTGTGCTTCGTCCACGACGATCAAGTTCACAGGATAGGAGGTTGTCATTCCACGAAGGTTATTCCGAAACTCCTCCATTTGCATACGCTCAGGCGCGATGTAGTAGAGGAATGCTTCGCCGTCCTGTAACAGTTGATATGCAATGCTTCTAGCCGCTCTACCGCCCATTTCACCAGTAATACCCAGTGCCCGATCAATACCATAGGAGCTGAGGTTGTATATCTGGTCTCTGATCAGCGAGATGATGGGGGCAATAACAATGGTGCGGCCGGGAAGCAGCATTGCGGCAAGTTGAAAAGCAATCGATTTACCTGCACCTGTTGGCAGAAGGGCAACGGTGTCTTTGGCAGCCAATGCCCGTGTGACGATATCGAATTGCCCGTCTCGAAAATCATCTTTCCTAAAAATCCGTTTCAAAAAGAAGCGAAGAAGATCGGGAGACAAATCCGTCGGAAGCGCTATGGTGGTTGGTCTTGGCTGCCATTTGATCTGAAGAGGCAGACAAACTTCTTCTATCATTATTGTGGGGGTGGGATCGGAAAACTCATAGAAAGAAATCCGGCAATCTGCAGCCTTGCTATCGTCAGTTGCCCGAAGCCCGTCAACAAGAATTGTCGTTCCGTACAGCTGTGCTACGCGAGATAGCAAGGTCTGAAAATCTTCTACAATCGCGTTGAATTCAGAAAGTGTCAATTCACCTGCATCAACCAAGTCGGTGCTAAGAACTACGCCACCCTTTACAGGAATATCCCCCAAATACATCGCCTGGAGAAGGGCGACTTGAAGCTGCCCGGCTCGACGGATCGGTGATGAGAGCGAAGCCGGCCTGTCGCTCTGCTCTTGAAGCGTTTCGAATAGGTCAGCCACTTCATCGAGGATGTCCCCAGTGCCCTCTCGTACCTCTACGGCGGGAATACGGAGCACTGCATAGCCATTCTGCTCAAGATGCTGTGTGCGAACAGCATCGTAGTTTGCTTGCTCACGATGCTGCTCGCCATCGATCTCGATGACTACTGGTTGGCTTAGGAGTGGGTGGCAGACCAGAAAATCAACCCGTTGCTCAGTACCCTCAAATTCCGCGCCGGTGGCAAGCGTAGCAATCTCGATTTGTGGAGTGACCCATTCCGAGAAAGATTCACCAAGATGCGCAGGAAGGAAGTTCTGCCAGAAGATCTTCTCTTCTTCGCTATCGAGCGACGGCAGCGGGCCGCGACTGTATGGACCGTTACTAACGGGGGTTGGGGCTCGATTGAGGGTCTGCTCCAATTCTTCCGAAAGAAGAGATACGTGTCCTTTCAGAATCATCTTATCAACAAGGGCCAGAACTCGTTGTGTTGAATTATCAAGTGCCGGTGGGATCTTTCTCTGATACGAAAGTCGCCACTGGGAACCAAGTGGTGGGTTGTCTGGATCCAACGCTTCGTTGTAATCGTCAATCTCAGAAGCTGCAACGGTAACAAATTGATAGTAGACCGTATCAAGACCAGTGTGGAAAGGCTGGGTAACGATCGTTGCGGGTGGTTTAAAATTAAGTTCTTCAGGGATTGGTGGGGCTTCAACTTGTTGGGGTTGAGATGGGGTACCAGCTGCTGTGTAGTCCGAATAATTTAATGTCCCATTGCATTCGCCCGATGGGTATCCAGTACAACTCCAGAATTTCGATCCAGCATTTCTTCCCCTCCTGGCCGTCATCAGTCGCATAGGACGACCACATTTCGGGCAAGAAGGCGTATCCGTCGCTACATCGGGGGATTCAGAATAATCCAGTGTACCGTTGCATTGTCCTGAAGAATATCCAGTACAGCTCCAGAATTTTGAGCCTGCGTTCCGACCTCTACGCGCAGTCATAAGCCGCATTGGGCGACCACACTTCGGGCACGTGGGTGCAGACATCTGTGCTCCAATCTAAACCGGTGCTTATTCTGTCTTGGGTACGGCAGTGGTCACCTGAAGCGATTGCGACAATAAGCTATAATATCAGAGGTGACATGGCAAATCCCTGGCTCTTCAGGTATCTATTAATAGGTAGTTTGAAACGAAATCTAGGGTATCACAGAGGTTAGGGTGCTTCTAATGTCAACGATGGAAAATTGAGGACTTGGCAGCTTTGTCTCGCCAGTGTTTTGTATGTTATTCGGAAAGCTCGAGGTTCAAATATCGAGAACCCATCTGGAGAGGGGGAGGATGCTCAAATGAAACACTGGATCTTTCAAGGGAATCCAGAGGTCTTTAGGATCGATGACTACCTCTTGGGTCGTGCCGAAATCTTGTGGTCTGTAAGACAGACCCACTTTGCTGACCAGATGTTACCGGGCGATGAAGTGTTCATTTGGAGAAGTGCGAGTCAAAAGCTGAAAGTGCCTGCTGGAGTTATCGCCCAAGGTGTGCTCGTCGAATCACCGCGGATACAAAAAGACGACTGGCCGGAGGGATGGAATGCACAACCGGAGAGGGATGCGCTTCGTGTGAGAATCAAAGTGATGAAGTATGCGCGGAGCAAGAAAGAGGTAATCAAGCGTGAATGGATGGTAGCAGATCCAGCCTTGGGAGATCTCAGAATTCTGAAGATGGCAGCACAGACGAACTACCTAATTACCCCAAATCAGGCGCAACGGTTGTCATTGCTCGTGAGAAACACTGGACGCGATTGGACGCGTGAGGAGAGTATCGCAGGGATGTGGGTGTACGCTATGCTGGGCTCGGGCGAGATCTCAAGGACACCGGGAAGTCCCGTTGCTGCAATCGCGATGCAGATTGGTCGAGCTGTAACAGGGGTTTACAACAAGGTCATGAATTTCAGGTCGATTGATCCCAGAGACAATCGTGCGGGTATGTCTGGTGGATCACAAGTAGATCATCAGGTATGGGACGAGTTTTATCTCAAATCCTCAAAGCAGATAGATGTATCTGCTTTGGATCGTGCTTACCAAGAGCTCTGGGGAGAATCTGTTGAAACGACCGAACGTGACACAGATTCGGTTGATGAGGTTTTCCAGGAGGGAAGGCTTGTACAACGAAAGCACTTTCTGCGAGAACGAAACTCGAAGCTAGTAAAAATAGCAAAGCAAGCGTTCGCTGCCGAGCATGGTCACCTATACTGCGAAGCCTGTGGTTTCGATTTCAATAAAGTCTACGGCTCGCGTGGAGAGGATTTTATTGAAGCCCATCACGATGTCCCGCTCTCGACCTATGAGGCAATTTCTGAGACACAGATGGAGGACATCCGTATGCTTTGTTCGAATTGCCATCGAATCGTGCATCGAACGCGACCATGGCTGACTGTCATGGAGCTGTCTCGTCTCTTGAAATAAGTGGGCAAGGAAAGGATTTAGGCTACTCCGGAATTTCGCTTAGGATTTCTTCAAGCCGGGTTTTGTGAGCTACGACAAGCTTCCTGATAGACGGTGTTCTGAACAGCTCCGCCATGCTTTCACGTTTACAACCGTTGAATTTAGACATGATCCATGCAAATTCGACGGTATAATCATCCTTCATTTTGAGTAGTGTTTTTCTTATATACTCGATTTCCCCTGTGTTTGCTGGATTCCATTTTACCCCATGCTTTGCAAGAGCATAGATCATTTTAATCTTTTCGCGAGAACGATGGTTGTCGATATCCTTCTTTTTATCCCTGTCATACCAATTGTGCCAATCTGGCCAATCCATTCCCGAAAAACAGGCTCTGATGTATCTCGAGCCATGATCCTCGGGGCGAATAGGTTCGAATCCAGCATCCAACATTTTTAGCAGAAAATCCGCATTCGAACCTCGGCACACCTCCATTAGCAATTCATCTGCGACTGGGATGTCGGGAGTAAGTGAAATTTGTTTGAGATCGAAGATCTCTGGATGATTTCCAAAAACGGCCCACTCCACCGCACACATGTCTTCTTCAAGATCAGGCAAACCGTATGGAGATTCTGGTCCTTTTGCGTATGGATCTGCTCCGGCCCAAAGAAGTAACGAAGCCCATTTCACGTCTCCTTCCCTACAGTGGAAGCGTAACGCAATGTCGAGCTGGTCTTGCATCTGCGGAAATCGTTCATGATGGCGCTTATATACGCCAAGTGCTGTCCGGATTTTATCACACAAGGCGGCTGCGAGGGGATTCCCGGTCTCAATGTCTGCCCCCATTTCGATGAAGTAATCAATGATTTCGGGTTGCCATGTTTCGAATACTTCATGCAAATCCACGGCTTTTGGGTCAGAACCATATTCTATGAGTAGCTTCACAATATCAAGACGACGCGCACGCAAGGCGCTTTCCATTGCGAAAGGACGGCTATCCTCTATCGCAGCTCCCGCTTTCAAGAGAGCTTCTACGACGCTGTAGAATCCAGCGTCAACGGCGATCTGAAGAGGCCCCTTCTTACGTCTGCCTTTTACGGGTGGGGGTGGATCGACGGGTTTTGTCGACTTGATCCATGATTCAACTTCATTGAGATTTCCAGCCTTGCAGGAACGGATGAGAGGTATAATCTCTTCGAAGGATTCTGCAGGAGTACTTAATGGAATCCGGGGATGGGTTGAAGGCTTTACGCCTGAAGTATTACTCATCTTGTTGTTCTGGGTTCTGGTCTAAGATTGAGGGAGGACTCGCGGAGAGAGGATCTAATCTGTCTGCTTGTTCCTTCGCCCACTGAAGCCATCTGGCAAGGTCCCCTTCAACGGAATAAGTAGTATCGCCATCATTCCAGGCAGTTTCCACAGCCGCTATAAATTCGCGAACTTGCTTACTAAGAAAGTAGTTGGACGAATCCGCGATAAGTTGTTTTACTCTTCTCCTTTCCTTTTTGATGTCAGCCTTCAGCTGTTCCAGTCGATCTGCTTCGAGCTGTTCTTGTTTTTTTCGCTCTTGCCGCTGTCGCTCCTTTTCAGCCTCACGAAGTCGCTTCTCCCGATAAAGGCCAGCACGTTGAAACAGGGCCACAAGGAAGGAATCAAGCTGATCTTCGAGGCTCTTCTTTGAAGTATCACGCCAATTATTTCTAAGATTTACATCCCAAAGATGAGTAGTGTCATGAATCGTCAAGCATAAACGGCTTGAAGCGCGTCGTTTGTATTCGAATCGACTGTGTCCAAAATGATATGAGCCCTTTAGTTGATTCTCTTCGGGTTGCACTTTTTCGCTTTCGATGATCTCGCTAATGCCGATCTGTAAGCGTTCTCCCTCAATGACGATATTGATCCCCCTCTCGCTGCCCTCAAAGGAAGAACCACTAACCACAAGCTCTTGGATCAGGGCTTGCATAATCCGGAGGGCCCGTTTCAGGCTGCTTGGTGAGACTTTAATATCCAAGCACTCAACACTCGAAACATCGAGAACACCGAGATCATTTGGAGAAGAATACTCAAGAATCTCAAGCGAACGGGCTATTAAAGGGTGGGGATTTCGAAGTGCCTTGGGGACAGCGATACCCTTGGAATTTTGTACCGCGTCAATTTTGGATTGGATATCTGGGTTCGAGACTTCATCCAATCGAGAGACTGAACTCGGGTGGATGGTAATTCTTTCGTCTTGGTCGGGTTTGGGAAGTGGTGTTTTGGAAGGTGATTGCCCGGCGGCTAATCGTGCCCAATAACCCCTGGGAGGTCGTGGGATATTGTGTCGTTTGCAAATTTTGGCGAGCCCAACATCGGAAAGTCCATACTTCTTCGACAGCTGGTGGATAGGGGTCTCCCACACCTGCTGATAGAGATCGGATCTGGTTATCTGCTTTGCAAGATTAATGTTCATGTGTACGAACACATCCATGCGTCCGGTTTACCCCAGCCTTGGGGCTAAATACCACTCTGGTATCGATCGGTAAATTTATTAAAACCACTCTTTGCCGAAAAGTGCAATGAGGTTCATGGTGAAAATCAATGGCAGTGACCCGGTATCCAGCCAAACCTTGAAGGGAAATCGTACCATCGGCACTGCGGGATTCAACGCCAACCTGGCGTCGAAGGGAGGCCTTTTCGGAAATATTTTAGTGGGGCGATCCCTCGATAAGTAAGCTGAACGTCTTACTTAAGTAACTGCTTCCGTTTAGGAGAATTAAGAAAAAAGAATGGCGTGTTATAAACGCTCAACACTTCCACATATGCGATAGCATTCGTTCCTCCAGAGCCGGGCATTTCGTACTTCTGGACGCTAACTTAAACGGCTATGGAATACCGATTGAACGCTAAACTGATTGCCCTACATACCACCTGGGACGGATGAAATGATCGATATTAGCCACAAACATGCTAATTGTAAGGGTGCGTTCCATATTGCATACTACTTTCCGACGTCAGACATTCGTCACGATCAATACTCTCGTGCCATTCTGAGTTTCAAAGATGGTCACGCACACTATGTTGACTACTGGTCCAATGTGGCTGCAACTGCTGTTAGTAGTTTGCGGGTTGAGGCCATAGTACGTGCTCTAGGGAGTCGGGAAACACGAGCATCAGGATCAGCCCCCCTTGACAGGCTTTGTGCAACTATCGCTCAAAGAAATGGCGCCCAATATAAGCCCGAAGCGATATATAAATCACAGGAGACACAGCAGCTTAAAATGCTTGGTGCTGCTGCAAGGAGGAGTGAACTAAGCGGAGTATACAGAGCGCAAGCAGGTGTATTGGACGGATTCCGATCAGTGCTGATCGTTGATGATGTTACAACCAGCGGTGCTACCGTTAACGCGATTACAAATGCAATCAAAGCAGTGTATCCCCAAATTGACGTTTATTTTATGGCGCTCGCATCTACACCTTGGCGTGACACAGCAGCCTCTAATGCCCATATGCCACAAATCCCTCCTCCTGCTTACGCGACTGGAACTTCTTCTAGAAGAGCAGGAACATCAAGTAATTATCAGCGTCCTACACCCTACCGATCACCATCAGTAAGCACTTCGTCTTCTAACACCTCGAGCAGTGATGCATGTTACATCGCTTCCTGCGCATACAGTGACCCACACCACCCTGATGTGGAGCTACTTCGGTACTTACGGGATCGGTTCTTTTCGTCCAGCCAATGGGGGCTAAAAATTATCCGACTGTACTACCGGAATGCTCCAACTGTAGTGAAGAAGCTTGATGGGCACCCAAAAGTCAATTATGCAATTAGGGGTCTTTTGCTGAGGCCAATTGTTAAGACGATGAGAAGGGTGATGCACTAAGTTCTGAAAAAGATGGTAGATGGAGGCGAAAAGGCGTTGATGCTACTTGGGGAGCGTGTTCTGCCTATATATAATCTAGTTAGTGATTCTGTTCGGTAATTAGGTCTAGTAGTTTAAGGATTGCTTGTTCCAATGTGGTTTCACACGAAACAACTCTAAGGTCACCACTTAAGGCGTCTATTACAAATTTTGCATCACCATTAGCAAATATCACCTTGCTGTAGCCATAACTAACTTTGTTGGCACGCAATACATCGAGTAATGAGTCGGTGTTTATCTTCATGGAAGTGCCTTCCTAAGCTCAGCAACTGTCCTGCAATAAAGATCTGCCCCGCAATTTGCTAGACCTTCAGGATCGGTGCAATCCCAACCGGCGGCAATAGTCCTCACGTCCGCTGCTTTGCCAGCAACAACATCTCCAACAGCATCACCAACATGCCATACCTCATCAACATTTACTCCAGTTTTCTTTACTGCATGCAGTATTGGCTCTGGATCAGGTTTGTGGCGCCGGGTGTCATGGTAGGCACAGAGCAGTGGAATATCGAGATTGTGGTGACGAAGGAGATTGTTTGCGTAACTGCTAGGCGATGAGGTGACAATTCCAATTAAATGGCCCTTTGATTTGATGTAAAGCAATAGATCCGCTATTCCTGGATACAACGATGTCTTGTCAAGCGATTGAAAGACGAGTTTCCAATTTCTTGCCTGTCGCAAAGGCTCAAGTAGCTTTGTGTCGATTAACGTTTGATCCAAATCAAAAAGGATTAATAACATGATTGTCTCAAAGCAAGTTTAGCTGGTTGTTTTTTGTGTTGTTATTATTAATATTGTTTTTTTTGTTTTTGTGGTCGTAGTCATTATTTGTTCTATTGTTTTCAGACGATTCATCTACCTGTTTTATAAGATATTCAAGTATTGTACTGTAATCGTCCTGAGTATATGGCGATGCTACTTTGTTGTCCAGTAGATATCGTATTCCCCTTGCTCCCACGTACTCCTGATCGAAGCGAACCGACTCAAGACGAGGGCAATATATGCGCTTTTCTAACTCTTGGGCATATTTTACGGTGTGCATTGTGCCCCCCTTGATGTCCGTCTCGATTACGAAGAGCACTGTGGACAAAGCACTTTGAAGCCGATCACGGAGTACAAAGGACTGTTTTGAGATATAGGATTTTGGAGCATTCTCTGCGAGAAGCAATCCACCTGTATCGAGTATTTCAGTGGCAAGATCTCTATTCTCTTTCGGGTAGACTTTGTCAACCTCTACTAATACTGCAATTGTCCCTCCAGGTCCCTGCAATGCGCCCCTATGTCCAGCGGAGTCAATTCCAACAGCCAATCCACTGACCACGATTACGTTGTTGCAGGAAAAGTACTGAGCTGTCTTGAATGCTATGCTTTCACCTCTTGGGCTAGATCTCCGTGTCCCTACCACTGCGACGCTAGGTTTATTTCTTAGAAGATCTAGGTTGCCTTTGTAATAGATAAAAACAGGGTAGTCTTTTAACTTCTTGAGACTAGTAGGATACTTCTCGCTGTAGCAAGGGACAATCCCAATACCCAGATTCTCTAGGTTGTCAAGCTTTTTCAATGATTTGTCTAAATATTCATAGAATCTATTTTCAAAGTCGGTTGGGCTTGGTGTATCTATATTCTTGTTGTTTGCAATCATTTTATAAGAGAAATCCAATAGTTCATCTCGCGAAGTCGGAGCTTTCGCTAAGAGAGTCCTTATAAAAACATCACCTACCCCTTTAAACTCTTTGATAGCTAAGATTTCTGCTTCCACACGATCACCTTAAATAATGGTACTGTCGAAACCCAATTCATCTAAGTATCCGCCAAGAACTTTACCGTTGTCAACATCGAGTGCATCTTCTTCCCAGACAGTTCTGCCTAAAGTAAAAAGCTCAATACTGTCGAAGGATGAAGACTTCGTCAGCTCTTGTTTGATAGCTCTTGCAGTGGTTCCTGCAGTATACAAGTCGTCAATTAACAAGATCCTTTGAGAATCTTGGGCAGGTATGTTTTCCAAGTGAAGATCATAAGCGTCTTTTAGGATCTCCATTTTCTCCCTGTTAGACTTACCTTTTAGATAAGGGATTTCCTTAGTTTTATATAGTATTTGAGGGAGGTACTGTGCATTGATCCTGTCTGCAATCTTTATTCCTAAGCGATCTAAAGGTGAGTTGCCAGAAGCCTCAAGTTCCTCGTGTCCCAACGCACGAACGACAATATCTATTCCACTGAATTCGGACTCGCATACATCACAAGCTATGGCGCTAAAAAATTCAAAGGAAGCATCATCGTTATCTTTGAAAAGGCGAAGACGTTCAGAATACGTCTCGTGTATGCCACTGTTTTTTGTGACATATTTAATGAGATAGACAAACTTCGGCCAGCCGTAGTAATATTCTTCACGCATCTTGCCAATCTCCTGTTCTTAGTTTAATATCAAATGTATAAAGCAACTTATACAGCTTGTTCACAATCTATGACATTATATGTTTTACCAGGTTGTCCAATATGAAGGGATTATTGATTTCACATTCCCAAATAGTTAATACCTTCCAACCTAGATGTGCCAGTCGCTGAGAATTAAGACTATCTCGCTTTTGATTATTCAATATTTTATTTTTCCAATAGTCAATATTTGATTTTGGGGTTCTTGCTAACTTGCAATTTGAATCTTTATGGCCGTGCCAAAAGCATCCATTCACAAAAAGAACGGTTTTGTACTTTGGGAAAACAATATCAGGCCTCCCCGGTAACCTATTGACGTGTAATCTATACCGAAGACCGTGCCGATGTAGAAATGTGCGGACTTTTATTTCGGGCATAGTATTTTTCTGTCCTACTGCGGCCATTACTCGGCTACGCTCTTCTTTGCTAATATTGTCCAAATATCAACCCTCACCATAAATGTAGGGTGTCGCATTGCACATGGTCAGAGCTTGTTCAAGTTGATGTAAATCCGAAGAAGGAACTTTCTTATATCCAGCAAAAAGAGTCAAGATAATGCTTATGGTGGCGTTGCTATTCCTTGAAAACGGTTTAGAAGCAATATATAGTAAAGCTTTTCTTAAAGCGGTTTCCCATTTCAGTACTGTTCCATCAGATACAACAATAAAACAAGAATCGGATGGTGATTTATATAAAGACACATTACTATCGCTTTCATTATCTATTAAAAGGGCTTCATATGCCTTACATTGTTTTATGATCTCCGAAAGATCATTTGGCCTTTCTTCCTGTCTTTTATCTTTTGAATATCTATTTAGAATAGCGTCCTTTATATAAGTTCTAATCTCAGCTCTTTTCATATACTGTGACAATTTCCCGCCTACATTTGGCGTTGCTACGAGTCGAGCGAGAAATTTGCCGTTATCCGTCCTGGAGCGTGACAGGTATCCTTCCTTGTCCGCTTCTTCATAAACAAGTTCTTTTATTGATTTTGAGACATTGTCTGGTACCTTATTACTCATGACCAGGCCTCCGGGGCTGGAAAAACAAGACTTTCAGCGTCGTCTTGGTCCTGCAGACTTGCTACATCATCTAGCCATGCGTCTACGAATCTTTGTGCTTTTTCGTTACTGAAAGTTACCACTCCATCGCGTAGAAAAATAGTCTCAATCTCTCCTGGTTTTGGGTTGTCTTTCGCTTCATTGTCAAGCTCTTTAACTGCGGCTAAGCGCCTAACGTCTGTAACAAAATCAAGAACTACAACCTTGTCTTTTCCAGGTGAAATCCTTAATCCTCGCCCAAGCTGCTGAACGAAGATCCGGCGTGAGTGGGTCGCACGTAGAAACACCAAAATATTCACATCTGGAACATCAATTCCCTCGTTAAGTACATCGACTGCAGTTACGGCCTTGAGTTTGCCTGTGGAGAAATCCAATAAGATCTGCCTGCGTCTGATTTTGTCGTCAATAGACAGGTTCGCTGCAGGAATACCCGCAGACACCAATTTTTGTGCGAAATTGTCAGCATGGTTCTTTGAAGGGGAGAAGACCGCAATTCGTGGTCTAGGCATTGTTTTATTAATAGTAAGCAGTTCTGAGATAACTGCATCATCCCGTTGCGGCAGAAATAGTCGCTTATTGAGATCTCGTATGGTAAGAGCTTTTTTCGCAAGCTTAGGCAATAACTCCCAGTTAATATTGTCACACATCAAGCGATAGTCGACTCTGGACAAAAATCCCATGCGCATTCCATCAATCAGAGACACTCTCGCCACAGGTTCTCCAAAAATGGACTCGATTGAAGTGCCGTCTCCACGCCATGGCGTCGCGGTCATGCCAATCAGAAGTTTTGGAGAAAGGTGTTCAATACATGTTGAAAACGCATTGGCAAGAGCGTGATGCGCCTCGTCGACAATGATCAAATCGAAAGCTGTCCGTTCAAGACCGCCGAGGTACCCAAATAGCGTTTGATATAGTCCGAAGTTAATACCCTCGTACGGGACAGGAGGGGCACCGTCTAAGAAGACACGAGTTGGTATGTCTTTCGATATTTGTGACCAAAAAGACCGTTGTAGTTGGTACGCGAGGTCTGTAGCGTGGCATAACACTAGAATTTTTTTGAGACCTCTATCAAACAACAAATTTGCTATTGACGACGCTATAAAGGTCTTCCCCAGCCCAGTAGCGACAACAAATAACGCCTTATTACGACCGTTGGTGTATTTGTTTACCACAGTGTTTACTATATCTGATTGATATTCACGCAGATCTCTTTTATTAGTTCCATATATATCCCAGTTGGAAATTAAAGATGTTAGAAATTTGCCGTTCCACAACTTTACATCATAATTGTTTTTGATAAGCTCATCTCTTCTTTTGTAAGCCGATATCGTGAACTCACCGTTTGTGGCGACTACGACAATTCGGGCCTTGTAATGAGCCTGCGCTTGTATAGCTTGATTAACAGCTGACACGCCGACATAGGAGTTGGAATTAACTGCCTTAACTTGAATCAGGTAGGAGTCGTCTGTATGCTTCTCAGGATTGGACCTAACTGCTAAAACATCGGCTCCCTTATCCCCACTTTCTCCGACATGCTGGATGTTTCTCCACCCACAATGTTGCAATAGTCGAGATACAGCATGCTCCAGGGCTTGCCAGTCTCCACCGGCCATTATCGCGTCAGTTAGAAAAGTAACATTCGTTTTATCAGTCATTCTAATAATCCTTCTAGCAAGGTTAACGTATTAGAATACCTCAATAATTCTTGTTTACTCTGATGTTTGCCAACTTGCATCAATAATATAACATCGGACAGATAAGAAAGTATGCGATCTAGCGAATTACGTCTTAATCTTACTTTCATAGACTCATTACCTATATTGAGCGTAGTATAGGGAAGAGTAAAAAGCTTCTTGTCCATAAATTCCTCGGGAAAGGCTTCAATAAGCCTTCGAATTGCCGATTCGTTAATGAAAGCGAGGCATTGAATTGCCTCGTCAGCCGAGTCTTGGTACGCTGTTAGCAGCAATGGGGCTTCATCGAGTAAACGCTTTGCGAGTTCTTCTTCATCTGCTTCCACATTATGAATGATCTCTTTTACTTTTTCGAATCGATGACCAAGCAAAGATGGTAATTTCTCGCGGATTGAAGCGATAATAGAGTGGGCGCGTTCCTGGAGAGCTTGGGGATTGATGCGTTCATCCGTGAGATGGTTGTCGATTAGTCCCACCAATGCCGTTTGAATTGATACCCCGTGGTCTCGGAGCGAGAATTTTTCCGCAAGACCAAACAACAAAAGCTGCTTTGGAGATAGCGGATACTCGGCGAGCAATGGATGTGTAGGATCAAAGAAGAAATCCACATCGACCCCGTCCTGATACAAATGATATGGAATACGATTACCCTCAATTTTAATCTGGTTGTCTTTCATTCTCCATGCTGTGATTTCCATACCAGGAGAAGTGTTATAGGAATATTTGCCAGAAAGCGACTCTTCACGGTCAGATTGTTGGATTAGATCGTCTCTACTGGAGTTCACAGGGGCCGGTGTAACCGCTAAGCCAGGTTGGGGGGATGAAATGGAGTCTGAGGCTGTTTGTGACGGGCTACCAACAGGGGAACTGGGCAAATACTGTGTGACATCGTCTGAGGGAGCGTCCCCGGAATTGACTGGCGTTAACCCCTTTCCACCTTCACCTCGTTCACGGTCAGACTCTTGAGCTACTTTCCACCATTTCTCGTCAGTCTCGTATTCCAAATCGCCTGCATAGAATCTTTTTGCGAAGTCCCGAGCCATTTTGGGAGGAATCGCTAAGTTTTTTGTCCCAGGATCATTGCGCCTATAAGCATTAACAAGTTTACCTAACGGTGAATCATTATCACCATCATAACCCATTGCCTGCCTTGTTTTTGGGAGAATTGGTCCAGCTCCTCGCACAGCTTCAACAGTAAGTCTCCACGCGCGATCAGTATTGTCAAATCCATTCTTCTGGTAAGTGGGGATCAAATAGTCAACATTCAATTCCCCGACGATTCTTCCGCCAACTGTTGAAGACAATTCGACCGGATATTCTACTACTAGAGTACCGGTGTCTGGGTTTTCATATCCGAAAAGGGACTTATCTGAAATCAGGATTTTACGGCCGTTTCTTACAAAATCGATCCCAAAATCTGTCGGTTCAGCATATCGTTGGATTCCAATCCAACCTCGTAATCGGCGTGCGCGTTTTCTAACGTTTGCGGGTAATTGGCCGCCCTTGCTAACTACTATATCGAATTCACTTATCTCATCTCCGGTCAGGTAACGATTTTTTAAAGTGTCGAAGTACGTTTCACCCAGGTCACGATTGATCTGTTGCACGGCTTCCACTTTCACACCTTTGCGGATTACATACCGCGAGTCATTCCAAATACAATGGGGATGTGGCGCAAGTTGTTTGCCCTGAACATAGATCGTTACCTTATTTCTTCTTAGGATTGGGGTGTAGATGTTTTCTAGCTGTTTACGAATAGCAGTTTCTTTGCGCTTTATCTCTTGATAAATTCCGTCTCTTAGTTTACTAACTATAATCTTCGTACCAGATTCATTAGGATCTTTTTTTGCCTCCCTAATTATTGGAGCGGCGAATGTTTGATCTTTAATCAATTGTTCAAAGCTTATGTTGATCCCAACCCACTCATCCGAATCTGGAGTCGCTGAAAGGAAACGTGTCTCTTCGCCCAAACGAGCAGTTGCAATGTTAAATCCCATCCCAAATAGACCGAGGTTACTTATTGGGTCGTTGCTAGAAAAACCAGCTTTCGCGGCTTGTTGAAGAACCTCCAGTCGCATGCCTAGCCCATTGTCTTGTACGACTATTTCACGGTTGTTTTGTGCGACCGAGTCATTTGACCAGTAGATGTCAACACGTGGACAATCGATAGTTATTCCCTTTTCCTCAGCCGTAAAGAACGCATCTAAAGAATTGTCTGTCAATTCAGCTAAGCATTGCCAAGCCGCGAAAGGAATATCCCCCAAGGTCCTTAAGATTTTTGGGGTTGGTGTTATGTCAACTAACTGGATGTCATGCGTGACCGAGCTCATTTTATGTCCTCCAAGTATTTCGCGATCGATTGAGCGACTTTGTTGCCCAAAATTGGCGGAACAGCGTTGCCAATTTGCATGATGTTAGATGTGGCTGAATGAGAAAAAACAAAAGTGTCTGGGAATGTTTGAAGCCTTGCACATTCACGTACCGTCAACCTGCGCTCGAGAGAGTAATGAAACTGAACACGAGATTTCGCGTTCGCCCTAATGGTATAGGACGGGGAGTCGGCAGGCGTTGTTTCGTCACCTTGACCGTTCCCTTTCTTTGCGCGAGACGCTTTGAAATACTGGGATTGATTCGGAATAGTCTCGTCCAAGACATCCTCTAAATCTTCAATCGCCCAACGTGTTGATCGATAATTGTCTTTTTTTTGTGTCTTCTTAGGAGCAGTGGGAAATCCGGGAAGATCATTTCTTACAGCGACAATGAAAAGACGTGTCCGTCTCTGAGGGATACCATAGTCGGGCGCGAAAAGCGGCCATACTTCGACTTTATATCCAACAGCCGCTAAATCCTCTTTGATTATATTAAGTACCGCGCCACCTTGAAGATTGGCTAGCCCAGGAACATTTTCACCGATCACTATTTTGGGACTATACGCTTTCATGTATCGAACAAGGGCCAAGTATAGCTTCCCCCGACATGAGTTCAATCCGTTACGAGGTCCGCAAGTCGCGAAATCCTGGCAAGGGAACCCACCGATCAATACATCCGCCGCAGGAATGTCGTCAGGATTGAATTCCGAAAGATCCTTGACTTCAGCATGTTCGCTGATGTTTTGCCTATACGTTTGGATGCTCTTTTCGTCGTTATCATAGGCCGCTACAAGTTCAAACGGAAGCCTTGGAGTGTGGACTCCTTTGTATGAAAAGTTGCCACGGAACCCTAAATCTAGCCCCCCACATCCGCAGAAAAATGAGACTACTGAGTTCTTATATGCCATCGAAAACGTATCCTTCATCGAGCGGTAAAACATGTGTCGCCACAAACCATAGGATTTATCCCACCCATGGCTTCAGTCAGCGAGAAGCGAAAAACAACAAGGCCGGTCAGTACACCGAAGTAGCTTGAATTACGATCAAAAGAGACGGTGACAATCTAAGGTAAAACACCCAACTATATGAAGAAGGAATATATCGGGCTGCTAAAGCTGGGGCAATCATAGCAGCGATGGCCTCAAAGATAAAGAAGTGACAAACCTTACGCCACAGTCTCCTCTCGTTCGGTCTAACCTGTTTAAATTGTTGTGTTTATGTTGTCTTTGTCCCAAAGCTCACTTGGTCCGGGATCGCACTTACGGTTAGGCGCGACGTCTCGATGGCCTACAATGTCGGAAATGGAATGTCGAGTAGCGAGATCATTTAGCAGTGAGTGTAGGGCGGTCAGTTGTGTGTCTGGGTAGGGGGCCCACCAGGTATCCTCGAGGAACACAGGATCAAGACCACGGTAGAGATTGGCATAGTCATTTGGCCAACTGAAGAACTGGCCATCTCGCTGGACAAGCTTGCCCCAAGAGACGAGTTCAATCCCGATCGAAAACCGGTTCACATCCTTGCGGCCCCGCCATTCGGATTTGCCGGCGTGGTAGGCTTTCTGGGCTTCGGGGACCATGCGGACGATGGTGCCGTCGCGGTCGATGACGTAGTGGGCGGATACTTTGGCAGAGGAGTTCTTGAACCAGTTGACTGCGGCAACCAGGGAGCCTGTGGCGGTGTAGTGGAGGACGATCAGGGTGATGGGCATGCCTGCGGGACGTTCACCGTAATTGTTCGGGTGGGCGAGGTCTTCGCGAATGTTCAGAACAGGTGGATCCTCATGGGTATTGATTGATTGAGCGAGGCCTTGGACTCGTCCGATGTCCGCTTTTTCAATTCCTGCAGATGATGTTGTTGGTTTGATACCACTTGACTGACGCATGGATCACACTCCTTTGAAGAAAGGGCGCGGACCGAGATCCGCGCCCCTGTTTTTAGTGCAGGAACCCAGTCGAACCGGGCATCACCCCTGTGAAGTTGACGGCGTCGGAATCGCTTCGCCTTCGTCCTTCCAGATCGTGAGATTGAACACGGTGACGGCCTGGCTGATCAGGAAATCGACCACCTTGCGGATGACCGGGCCATCCCAGGGCTCGAGGATAAAGGGGAGGGGGATGAGGTCGTCGACACGGTCAAGGATGTGGTAGTGGTTGTCGAACCAGGTGAAGGCGTCGCGCACGAGCTGATGTTTGTCGGCACCGCTGGAAGGAGCGCTGATGATCGCTTCGGCCAGGCGGACAAGGGTGGCGATCAGGTCGAAGATCTCCTTGACCTCGAACTTGCCGGTGAACAGGGTATCCCAGTCCGTGCCGAGTTGCTTGGCCTCGTCGATCAGGGCGTCAAGGTAGGGATTGGTGTCACTCATGGTACTTCCTTTCATGGGTAGGTGTGGATGAAGTGGTTGGCCAGCTGTGTTATCTGCGAAACAGGATTTCGATGACGAGGGCGATCATGCCGGCATAGACCGGGGTGAATAGCACCCACAGCAGCTTCGACAGGGACTTGCGGAACGAGGTGTTGCGGTCGACACGTACCGCCAGGCCTTCCTTGCCATTGCCGTTGATCGATTCACGCAAACCGCCGATCGCGGCGTAGAACTCCTTGCGATCCTCACGGGTGTCTCGTTGCATGGTGCGCATTTCGGTCTTGATGTCCCGGATGTCGTCGAAGATCTGGGTGATCATCGCGGTGTGGACATCATGGTGGGTGTCCGTCTCACTCATCGGGATTCCTCTCAGGCCGGGATGTAATCGATGACAATCTTCTCGCCGTTCTTTGGCGGGGTGTTGAGGTCGATCTGCTTGTTGGCTACGTCACGGACATAGTCGTCGGTGGCGCCTTCCCACTGGCGCAGACCGTTGCGGTAGACCGCGAGGTAGGTGTCGGTGCCGAACGCGTTTGCGAGGGTGAACTTGTTCGTTGACCCGTCCGCCAGGATCTGCATGGTCACCATGGCCTTGGTGACACCGGCCTTGCCCACCGTGGCATCCGGAACACTGACGACACCAGAGGATACATCTAGGTTTGCCCCGACCTTGAGAACGCCCTTGGTCGATCCCGATCCATCCGGGACGCTGATCACACCGCTGCTGACCGAGATGTTCGATCCCACCTTGACCACTCCGCGGACAGAAGCCGTGGCCGTCGAAACAGAGATCGTTCCGCCGGAGACATTGATGTTCCCGCCAACCTGCACCGCGCCCTTGGATGATCCGGTGGCATCGGGGACACTCAGCACATCACCCGAGACCGCCAGGTTGGTCCCGACCTTGACACCGCCACGGGTGGTGGCCGAGGCCGAGGGCAAGGTGTAGTGGTTGGCGTTGGCTGCGATGCCGTCGAGCTTGCCGGCTTGGGTGGAGGACATCAGGCCGTCTTGGGAAGCGGTGGCGAGACGTGTGGCCACGGCTTTTTCTGCGGTGCTGAGGAACCGTTCGTCGTTTTCCAGGGCGATGGCGAGATAGCTGGTTGTCCCGATCTTCAGGACCTTCCAGGCTTCGCCCGTCTCGTCGAAAACCAGTTGCGCGTTGTCATTGTCGCCCCGTTCGATCTCGATGCCGGATTTCAGCGTCGTGACCGGAGTCCCCGTCTGGTTCTTGTTCAGCAGGATCAGGTTGTCCTCGACCGCGATGGTCTGCGTATCGAGGGTGACCGTGTCCCCCTGGATGGTCAGGTCGCCGGTGACGGTCAGATCGCCGTTCAAGGTCTGTGCCCCGGATCCGCCGAGCTTGCCATTCCAGGTCGATTTCTCCGCATCGGTGGTGAACCGATGGGTGCTGTCCTGGGTGATCATCGAGGCCGGATGGGTCGAGGGGTGCGTGTACTTGTTCGCATTGTCCGCGACACCATCGAGCTTTGATGCCTGGGTTGCGGTCATCAAGCCGTTTTGGGAGGCGGTGGCGCTGCGCGTGCAGGCGGTTTTCTGGGCGCTGGTCAGGAACTGACGGTCTGACGATGTTGCCACCTGGGTGGCGGGCAGGTCATTCTGCACCTGTTCCGTGAGATCGATTTGCGTGATGGGCATGGCGATATCCTCAGTGGTTCACGTGGTCGTGTATTCGGCAATCAGGGTGTTGTAGGGCTTCAGGGCGCGGCCGAACGTGATCGCCTGGTTCGGGGGAGAGAGGGCGATGACAAAATCATTGCCCGCGCCCTCGCGCTGTAGCAGGCCGTTCAGCAGAACCCGCAGGGTGACAAAGGGCTTCGTGAGGGTGTAGGTCTTGGTGCTTCCATCGAGTTGGCTACTCAGATCCTCGACTATGGTTTCTTTACCAGCCATGTAGTCATCGACCAGGGTGGCCACGGTGTCATCGAGTTCCAGATCGGTAACCCGATCGTCCAGGGCTTGCTGCAATCCCGGCACATCGACAATGCCGGGCCGGTTGCCTGTGTGGAACATCGTCTCGGGTTCGGGGCCGCTGCCCTGCACCTGGGTCGCTATCAGCAGGCCGCTGCTGTTGATGCCGGGTGTGTTGGCGGCTACGAACTCCACCGGAACATTGTGCTGCACGATGCCGTAGTCGTCGAACCCGAGCATCGCCCGGCGGGCACCTTCCTTCACCTGTTCGTCGCTGATCGATCCGGAAGACGGGATAGGAGTGATTGCCCCTGGATAGCGGGAACGATCCCCCACATCGATGCTGAACCGGCTGAACCGGACATTGCGCGCCCCGGTGAACAGCAGGGAGTAGTTACTGTCGGGCAGACCCGTGATCTGGACAATCCCTGAAGCGGGTACGACCACAGAGCGCACAGCCAGCGGCGCGCCCTGACCATCCCGGCGCAGGTTGTCGCAGAGGACCGCCGCGGCACCCGGCGGGAGCTGCTCGAGGATCAGCGTTGCCACGATCAGCTTGCCTGGTTGATGTTCGCGCCGATCTGGACCACGGCTGTCTGAAGGGTAGCGAACTCTTCACGCGAAGGGGTGCCGGCCACAACCCGCTGAATGCTGAAGAGCTGCTCGTTCCAATCAGCAGTCAAGTGATCCCGCAGCACGCTGGCCAGCGAGGCGCGAAGGGCGGTTTCCTCGAGGGCGACATCGGCCAGGGTCTTGCCGCCCGAGACGACCAGGTCGTCCGTGCGGATCACAATAGCCTGCGTCCAGTCGCTGACCAGCCCATACTCGGACTGGCTGCGGAGCGCGATGGCGTACCGCTTGCCGGGCGCGATTTCCAAGTGGAACCGCTCGGTGCTGACATCGCCTTCCCAAGCGACACGGTAGGCGGCGATGGTTGCGCCTGGCGCAGGCAGCGACGAAAGCGGCGTGTTCAATTCGATGGTGCGGGCGTTGGGATCGACCGATCGGATGATGCGGGACTCGCCGTTTACCACCAGTCGGGAGTTGACCCGGAATGCCGAAGCGGTCTGGGTGTATTTCAGGATCTGAGTTGTCGATCCTAATGCGACCGTGTCCTGGGCATCCAGCACTTCGGTGCGCTGCCGCTGGGGGGTACCTCTGTCTTGCGTGCGCCGCACGAGGGGGGCATAGCTGCCCGATCCGTTGAACGTCTGCACGGAGACGCTCGCTGGGATCTCACTGACGCCATTGACCAGCTCGACAACACGGACCTGGTAGCCGATGATCTCTTCCAGGTCCACCAACTCGGGCTTGTCCCAGGTGGCAACCAGGGTGTAGCGGCGCAGCGGTGTGATCTCGGCCGATGTGCCCGCATCTTCCTGCAGAAGCGTCAGCGCCTGTTCATCACGTTCTGCGATCTTGTTCGAGCGGTCCGAGACCCGGCTGGAGGTGGTGGTGTCCACCTTGGCCAACAGCTCGTCTATGGTCTTGGTGGCGGTGCCGTCAAAGCCCACTTCTGCGGCATCTGCTCGGTACCAGGTCAGACCTGAACCACCATCTTCCAGCAGGGGGGAGGTGAGGGTCAACTCCACCGAGCTTTGGACCGCCGCCACGGTGTATTCGACGGGATCCTCGGCCAGCCCCACGATCAAGATGTCCTTCCCGACCAGGCTCGAGTCGAATGAAGTCCCCGTTCCCTTGACCGCGGTCAGCCCGTTGGACAGCTCCAGTGTGCCCGCTTCACGTTTCACTGACAGAGCGCCTGCCACAATCAGACGGTTCTTCAGGCGGCGCACTTCCAGGTCGGGCGCATCACCTACCACTGCATCGCCGCGGATCTGGTCGAGGGAGTAACCCTGCGTTTGCCGGGCAACCACCTGAACTCGTAGTTCGTCGAGCAGGGTAATCTGGGTGGCCAGGGTTTGTGCGGTGATCTGCTTGCGGGTGTAGGTGTCCAGAGCAAGACGGATGGTGCGACTTCGGTCGGAGGGGTCATCCACCACCACCTGCAGGTTGTCACGGCTGAACTCCGGCGCATGCGGTTTACTCGGGATCTTGCGGGTGAGGATCTCCCGTTCACCGTTGCCGTCCTGCAGGTCGATCACCCCGCGCAGAAAGAGGTCGGCCAGAATGTCGCTGACTGTCAGCAGGTTGGCCGTGGTCAACGCCGGCGCACCGGAGGGTCCACCGACCCTGAACGCGGGCGCGGTCGTGTGGGTGTCGGTATTGGGGGCGTGGATGCGGGGATCGGTTTGCACCTGGACGAAGGTGCGGTGGTCAACCAAAGAGCCATCCTTCAGCAGATCCGCCAATAATAGATCCCCCGCGGGGATGGTCGCCCCGTCCTCATAAGTCGTCACCTGCCAGCCATCCTCGACCCATACATCGGTCACTTCTCCCGTGACGAAGTGCTGCTTCGGATGGGCCGTGGTGGTCGCATGACGCAGGCAGATGTGCAGCGTGATTGATTCGGGTGCGAGACCGAGGTCTTTCTCGGCCTTCACCTCGATCCGTTCCCCCTGGATGAAGGCGATGCCTGGTTGCAGCAGGTAGGCATCGTCGTTCGTCTTCACTTCCAGCCCGCTGACCACCCCATCGCTGAACATCTCGGCCTGGCGGTTCAGGATCGCAGCTTCGAGGCCGTCCTGGTTGAACTGCAGGTCCTCGAGGGTCGGCTTGTCGCCGGAGAAGGGTTTGTAGCGCTGCATCATTACTCCGCGATAGTCACAACCGCCCTCGTGTGGGCGGGTTTGGTCCGGTTGATGGTCTCGATCAGGGCGACCGGGTCGAACGTCACCCCCTCCGGGTTCTCGACACGGACCCAGAAGTGGTACGCGGTCGAGAGGTCCGCTTCGGAATAGATCCGGGTCTGGCCGTACTCGGGGTAGAGGTCCTGATCCGCCGTGCTGAACAGATGCGACAGGACGTTTTCTGCGTAGGAAGGCTGATCCTGCGCAGCCAGCAGCACCCAGCCCAGGCGGTCGGCGTAATACTCAACGATCTGAGCGCAGCGCAGGCCGAACAGCGCCTCGATGACATAGCGGATCCCTGCGGCGGTGCCGAACGTCCTCGCCCGGTGAGGATGCGTCGCGATCCGCCAGGCAAAGGCGCTATTGGTTTCTGCCAGCAGGCGCGACAGGCCTCGGTCCCGGCCGTGATGGTCCAGGTCTGCGATTCGCTGATCCGACAGGTAGTAGGCTTCGATGGAGGTCGGGTTTTCCGGATCGACCGGATCCACATCGATATAGTCCGCGCCGTAGGTGGCTGCCTGATCGGGGTTGAGCAGGAAGCGGCGGCGACGGCTGACCTGAACCGTGTCGAGGGCGTTGTCCAGCACCGTCCCAATGGCGTCCAGCAACCGTCCCCAGGTCGATTCCTCGGCGGGTTTGCGTTTGCGGACAGCGGCGCTCAGCCACCAGAGATAGGTCCCGATGCGACTGTTCATCCCTGGTTTTCCTCCAGGGTGAACAGGTCACGTGAGACCGCGGGGATTGCCTCACCCGTCAGTGTCTGATTGCCGCCGGAGCCCTGGATCATGCTGTCCTGGTAGGCACGGCCTTTGATCCGGAGTGTCAGATCCAGCGACGAAACGCTCAGGAACTGGTTTGCGGGAAGGGTGATGTCGGCGGTGGGGGAGGAGACCTCAACGTTGTAGACGCCGGGGATCGTCATCACCTGCTGCACCACACGTGCCCTCACCAGCCCTTCGCCCAACTGCAACGCATTGCCGAAGCCGTTGATTTGGTCACGGATGGTCGCTTCCAGAGCAACCGGATCCACATCTGCGAAGTGGGTGACCGTCATGGAGAGAGTGGTTTCGACCAACTCCGGCGCGACCACTCGCACATCCGCGGTCAAGGGTTTGCGGGCATCGATGGCTGTCTGCACATCGTAAAGGAGCTGTGCCGATGGGGCACCCGCTTCACCCAGGATCACCACACCAACCGTGCCCGGCCCGAACGGGAAATCATCCAGAATGCTGACCGCACGGACTCCCGGTACAGCCATCGCCCATGCTTGGTAAGCGTTACGCGTCCCACCCAGGCCGAGGGTCTCCCAAGTCAGGATCGCACGTTGACGCAGGGCTTCGTCCGATTCACCATCAGCACCCTCGCGTACCAGTGGATCATCATTCGAGACCGTGGCGATGCCGCTGATCTTGGTCACCATCCGGTTCACGGATCCCAGAGCCACGTTCCAGGCCTTCCCCGGCAGTTCCGCTTCCGCCAGAACCATTACCTCGCTCTGGCCCTGCTCGATCAGACCCTTTTCCGCTGTCAGGAAGCGGTACTCGTTGCCTTGCACGTCCTTGCGGGATTTGCAGATCGTGCCGATGGGAATCGTGATATCGCTGCCTGCGGGTGTGGGGGTACGGAACGTCAACCGCAATTGTGTCTTTACCGCGGTCACTCGCTGAATCCCCAACTCCCGCACTTTCAGATCGAGCCACTTGCCGGTGGCGGTGGTGACCCAGGATTGGTTGGTGACCGTGGCAAGCAGGACGTACAGATCGTAGATCGCTCTGGCGAGAATCTCCAGCAGGTGACGGATCCCCGCACCGACGTTGAAGTTGGTGAAGGGCGTCCCAGCGGCGACCTGTGTGAACAGATCATTCTCGATCTCGGACAGGCTTTTTGTCGGGGGAATCAACTCAGCCACCAATCACCTCGCTCATCGAATCCAACCCGAACCCCACCACCAGCTTCTGCGGCACATCCGACCCCTTCGCCCGGAACTGCACTTCGTAGGTCTTCGTTTCACCATCGAACCGCTGCACCTGAATGCGGATGGTCTGACCATCGATCCGCGGTTCGTCCTCCAACGCCATGCGGATGCCCCGCTGTGCCAGGGCACGGTTCAAGGGTGTATCCGGCGCACCCAAAAGACGGTTGGTGTCACATCCGAAACCGGGGTGTTCCCACAGGTCACCGGGCAAACTTCTCAGTCGATCCTGGACGTCCTGCAGCAGGCAGTCATTTCCTGAAACAATCACCAGATCGCCGGTTGGGGTGACCATGAGGTCACCGTCTTCATCAAACGCGATGTCAGTTCCGAGGTAGCGGGTATCCATTTTCTCACCCATTTCCACCCATTTACGGGGCTATTCGACGGAACAAGTCAGAGGTGCAGTATTCATCGTTCCGGTCGCCTGACCAACGACCGCGATCACCACCGCGCTGGAGGGCAACTGAACAGCCAGGTTTGCCTGTATGTGCTCCATGATCGCTTCAGCCAGGGCGAGGTCATTGGCGTCACGCACTTGGGCAGCGTTGGCCGGATCGGAGGCATCGATGCCTTCCATTCGCTGTTGCTTCTTCTGCTGGATCAGCGTCTTGAGGCTGTTCGCGTCCAGGGCCATGGTCTACTCCGTTTTGCTGACGGTTGACAGTTCCGATCCATCCAACGGCCGCATCGGCGTCGAGGTAGGTGCGCCTTGGTTGCCGATGTGCTGGTGGCCGTTGAACAACTGCTGGAACGTGTTTCCTTTGATCACCGCTTCCGCAGCATCCGCCCCGAGGTCAATGGCTGGTGCGTTCACGGCTACTTTGGCATCGGATTCGATGGCGACTGTGCCATCTTGCGCAATCGTAATCCGAGCGAGTTCTGCCTCGATCAGGAGAGTGCCTTCCGGTCCTTTGTCTGGCAGGAACCCGAGGATGAACGGTTTGTCGGGATCGCCCTGTTCGAACCCGACCACGACTCGATCCCCAACCGCTGGCAGTACCACTAACCGCATCGTCCCAGTCGCCCAGGGGGAGAGCAGTCGGCATTTCGGCAGCGGCGGCAGTGTTTCATCCAGCGGCTGCACATCGCAGGTGTACTGCTCGACATCCACCGCGGTGACTGTGGCCTGCAGTGGAAAGCGCATGTACGCCGACAGATCCGGACGGACCATCTCGACAATGCGCTTGATCGCAGGAGCGATGGATCGGCCATTCATGGACACGCCTCCAGCCCCAGCACCATCCGCCCGCCATCGAGCCAGCGATATTCTGCTCGTATTACGAAATATCCAAAACCATCCACCGTCACCACATCTGCCGTGTTCACCGGTACGATCAGGGTCTCGAGGGCGGACAGTCCAGCGGACGCCTTGCGGAAAGCCAGCACATCCACTCCCGTCCGGAAGGCGTGTGCCGGATCCTGGCTGTAGTTCGGCGGTCCCCAATGGAAGACACCATCCCGGATGAAATCGTACCAGGGCTGACCGGTCTGCTTGCGGACCATAGCCGTCAGGGTATCCATCGCGTCACGCAGGGTCACATTGAACAGCGGCAGCCGGTCGATCTGAACGCCGGAGGATTCCGCCTGGACAGACAACCCCGTGTTGGCCAGCACCGCCCGCAGGATGCCTTCGGCCGACTCGTCCTGGTAGGTGGCTGTGATCCTTTTGGCGGCAAGCAGGGTGTTGAAGTCGATGCCCTGGACGCGCAGAGGGTTGCGACCATCATCCACATCCCGCACCACCCCTTGGAACACACGCTGCATCGACTCACCGTCGTAGCCCCAGGCGAAGGTCAGCGGCAGGGCGCGTTGGATTTGGCCGACACGTGTTCGGAGCAGATCCTCGAACAGCAGCTCGCATGTCACAGCAGGCTCACGCAGATCTGCGGTAACAGTGAACGATTGCACAGAAGAGGCGTATTCGATTCCGCCGATCAGCACCGAGATCCGAGGACGCTTCATCTCAGCCATGGTCCACTCCCGGCTGGAATGGCGCGAAGCCATGCCCATCCTGGTAGCCGCGTTCGAGGGCGGATGTCGCAGGGTCGGACGAACCAGCTGAACCGTCCCCCGAACCGTCAGCGGAACCTGTCGAACCGCCCGTGCTGCCATCCCCGGAAGCACCCGTTGCCGCCGTGTTCTCTTCTGAAGCGAACTCGGTCAGGGTGAGGGTGACGTCGTAATGGCCGAAGTCGGCGCTCTCCACGACCTCGATGTCACGGATCAGCACATCCCGCACCCGAAACAACTCGGTCAGTTCCGAGACGATCGGCACCACCTTCGGCACTGCGGTCTGCTCGGGCTTGAACAGGTTGGTCAGGGTCTCGACGCGCTCTTTGGCAGTCTCGACCACCGCGCCGCCTACTTCCCGATCGCACACTTCGAGCTGCAGGGATATCTCGGCGGACTCGTACCCGACCGCCTGCTTCACCTTGCCGTTGCGGTTGGGCACATCGATCTCGTCCACCTTGGCGGTCTGACGGATGCGCATGCGGCGCGGGGGAACCGGTAGCACCAGGTCGCCGAGCATCACGTCGACCGGTTTGTCGTTGGTCAAGGTTCGCAGGAGGTCACTGGGCATAGACCGCCTCCTCGATGCCATCCGACTGCCCGGCCAGCTCTTCCAATGCCTGAATCAATGCGTCTCGGATCGACTTGGTGTCTGCACCCGCCGGGGTGTTGAGGTTCAGGGTGACGCCCGAGATCGAGCGGTCCACCTGTACTGAGCGGTTTCCCTGACGCACCGAGCTGAACGCGTTGCTGACAACATTACCAGCCCCTGCGGAGAACTCACCGGAATCCGTGGGGGAGAACGACTCAAGGGTGGGGATGTTCACGCTCGGCAGCAGATTCAGCAGCGAGGTGGTCTGGTTGATGCCATCGACGAAGAAGTTGAGCAAGCCGAAAAAGCCTGTCTTCAAGGTCGTCCAGACAGCATCGAAGGCTGAGATCACCGAGTCGCCGATCTTCGCCCAGATAGCCTCGAAGTAGGGAGTGAACAGGTCCAGCAATCCCCGTAGATCGTTGAAGAGGGCGACCGCGGTCTGCTTCATCGCATCCCAGGCACCGCTCCAGTCACCCTGCATAAGCGCCAGACCGATCCGGAACGTCCCGGCAATCGCATCCCACGAGGTGCCGAACACCTGCTTGACTACCTGGAACGCGGTCACAACCGCGGGCTGCATCCATTCGAGGAAGTGGGCAAGGAGGCCATAGACGTAGCCGATGCCATAGGAAACGACATTTACCAACTGCACAAGAGGGGAGGCCGCGCCGGTCAGTGAGCTGTTCCAGGAGTCGTACCAAGCGCGAACGCTGTCGATCCAACCACCGAACCCCTGTTTGACCATGTTCCACAGCATCTGCAAGGGCTTCATCAGGAAACCGAAGGCTACCTTGATGTTGGCCACCGCTACAGAGACCGCGTCCCGTATGCCGAGGAAGTTGCTTTTCCATGCGAGGTAGAGTAGACCTGCAACTGCGGCCGCTGCTCCGACGATTGGGAGGATGGGGGCGAGGGCGGACCAAATCGCAGTGCCCAACCCCGCTACAGCACCCGTCATGGTGAGCGAGCTGGCAGTGCCGATCCCCATGGCCGCTGCCGCGCCGATTACCCCTTCCGCAAGTGTGCCGAACCCTGCGGCTGCCAGCAGCAGGCTACCAGCCAGGGTGATGATCCCGCCGCCGATCAGGGTGACCCCCATAGCGACCTTGATCAGGCCGGGATGGGTCGATGCCCATGCCCGAAACGTCTCGACCATCCCCGACAGAATGTCCAGCGCCGGACCGATCAGTTCGGCCATCGGTTTGCCCAGTTCCTCGAGGGCGTTCGACAGCCGCTGCTTCGTCAGGGCGAGGACCGGGCCGAGACCGCGATCCATCGCCTCAGCCATCTCGAGGGTGATCGATGAACCACCCGCCATTGCGGTCGACAGGGCGTCGATGTTGCTGCGCAGGTCGTCGGTCTTGCCAATCAACAGATCGACAACCGCCAGGGCTTCCACTGTCCCGAATGCCTGCTGGATCTGCAATTTCTCGGCAGCATCGATGGTCTGGCCGAACTTCTGCTTCAAGGCATCAAGGACATCCGCCATCGGCAGCAACTGACCTCGAGCGTCCGTAAAACTCAGCCCGAGCTGTTGCCCTGCCCGTGCCGTGTTCAGCATGAACTGTTTGTACTTCGTGCCTGCTTCCTCGCCCGACATGGTCGCCTGCAGCATGCCCAACACCGAGAGCTGTTCTTCCATCGGCACCATCGCCGTGGTGGCCGCAGCACCAAGCCGGGAGATCGCTGCTGCCATTCCAGGTCCGGTGGTCTTGAACTGCTGCACCGCCGCTGCCAGGCCGCCGCTGAACAACTCCCCGAACTGGGAATCGCTGAGGTCGCTGTAGAACCCCTTGTAGATGCCGTAGGCGGTGGCGAACAGGGAGGTCATCTCGCTGACAGTGGATCGGGTAGCCCGTGCGGTCAGGGCCGACAGACGGGTGAAGTCCGCTACTCCGGCATCGGACAGGGAAGCAATGCCCGACTTGATGTCGTAGGCGGCTTTGATGTACTCGGCCTTGCTGGTGCCAGCAAACCTATCGGAAAAATCAGCAGCGGCGTTCTCCAGCAGGCCCAGATCCTGGTAGCCAAGGGAGGCCATCTCGCCCAAGGCTTCCTGGGTGCGAATGGTGGAAGCCGCCGCGAGGGTGGCGAACCCGGTCATCGCCGCACCCACGCCGGTGAGGATGCCGCCGAGCACACCCATCCGCTTCGCGGATGTCGCGAAACGGTCCAGCTCGGCCGTGGCGGATCCCACGGTCGAACCGAGGTTGGACGATCCCTGCAGATCGATGTGGATCGCCTGGGTGAACCCTTGCAGCAGACTCATCGTTCGCGATGTCCCTTGTTGCGCAGCGCCTTGCTTTCCTGATCCGCCAACCACTCCGCGGCGGTGTAGATGTCAATTACCCGGTCCAGCGGCAGGCCGTCCACGGTCTCGAACGTGTACCCACCAAACCGCGAACAGATCACGGCCCGCATCTGCAGGTACCAGGTCCGGTCGAGAACGGCCTTGGACCGCGTTACACGTTTTTTACCGTGTAGCTCTTCGTGTAGCCCAGCGCTTCCTGGATCTGCTCGGCCAGAGCGGTGATCCGGCCCGGCTGCCACTTGCCAGAAGTGTTGGTGTCGAGGTCGACCGCGTCGATCTCGGGCCAGACGATCAGCTTGCGGACCAGCTCGAACGGGATCCGGTGGGCGGGAGATTTCATGATCTCGCTGAACTCGGTCCAGTTCGAGCCGCGGGCGATGTACTTCTCTCCGGTGCGAGCGTCCTCGATGAGGAACAGCGAATGAGGCTTGTACTGCTCTTTCAGCCGTTCGACGATGCGGTTGAACTCGTTCGTGGGGGTCGTGTTATCGGACATCGGTAGTTCCTTCCTTTGTTAAAACAGGCCAGTTGCGGCCGTGGCGAAGCCGGTTATCTTCATGCCGATGGGGTCGGCATCCTCGCCATCCGCGAAGCCACCATCACAACCGGTGATCTCGACGCCTTTGAACGTCTTCGAACGTGCTGCGGCCGCGCCGGGGTAGAGCACGATGATCGTGGCGTTACGGATGTCGGTCCAGTCTTCGTAGGGGGCGAGCAGGGCCGCGTTCTTCGCGGTCTGGGCGACGGTGATCGCGCTATTCACCAGCACTTCCTTGACCTCGAAATCGATCTCGTAGGTCTTGTGGATGCTGCGTGTGACACCGTGCGCCTGCGGGTAGCCCGCACCGAACAGCGGCTTCTTGTCTTTCTTGATCTTCCAGTTGAAATTCTGCAGGGCGAGCACAGGGACACCGTCCAGGATCAGCTTGACGCTGTTGCCCGAGATGCCATCCGCGGCACCGAGATCCTCGATCCAGTCAGCCATGGGTTATCTCCTTCAGTCCAAATGGATGTTTTCGAGGATGATCTCGAACGCCTTGAGGCTGTTGACCTGCAGGGTGACCACCGCCATGCCCTGGGCGCGTTGTTCATCGGTCGAGGCAACGGTCAGCGCATAGTTATCGATCTCGTCCTGCTGGACCATCAGGTCGAGGGGGCGCTTCAGGTCTTCCTCGAGGATCTTGAGGCCCTCGCCCGCGCTGTCGTTGGGGCGTCCGAGGTGGGGAATCGCCGCGGCGCGAACCTGCTTGCCTGCCGAATAGACAGATCGCAGCTTCTCGATCCGGTTGTAGCTGTCGCCGGTGGGTGGGTTGTTCTCGGACAGCGCGAAGATGAACCCGACGCCCGGCTGGAAGCGCAGGTGGTTGGTGTGGTTGGTGACCAGCTCGACCTGGGAACCACGGGGCCACTCGGGGGAGATGGCCAACACATTCACCGGTACCTGGCCGAGCATCGAGCGTGAAACAACCAGCGAGGCCATCACACCGGAGAGGGTTGATGTCAGCCGGTTCCAATAGACTGTGCCGTCGGAGGCGGTGAACTGGCCGTTACCCGCGATGAAGACAGCATTCCGATTCTTCGCGGTAGCGGCCAGGGTGAACACCGACGTCTTGTAGGCTTCGATCTCGGCGGATGTGGGATTCAATGGATCGGCGGGGCTGAACGCAGGCAGATCCAGCAGGGCGAACCGTTCCCCAATCCCATCCGTGATCATGTGATCGCAGGAGGTGAGGATCGAAGCCCACAGCCCTACATCTGCAGCCCCGACGAAATGCACCCAGTTCACATCCGGGTAATCCTCGGACAGGGTGATCGTCGCAAGGACATCACCGTTGGTCAGATCCGCGCCGTCATGCCCACCGCTGAGGAGCTGGCCACTGACCGCCACCGGCAGACCATTGCCGCCATCCACCGCCACGACCAGGGACTGACCGTCGTTAATCGCTTCGACCAAGTCCGCCACGGTCGATCCGCTGAAGCTGTAAATCTCGTCCGTGGTTGGATCGAGGATCTCGACAGTGCAAGTCGCGCCGGTGCCGGTCACATCGATTTCGATTCCATCCCACCAGGTTCCCTTGTCCGCACCTCGCAGGGTGAGGGCGGTCTTGGCGGCATCGTCTTGCAGCACCAGTTGGGAATACGCTGTATTGCTGGACGCCATGCGGACGGCGTAGACCACCTGGCTGCCGGCATCGATCCGTTCCTCAAGTGCCTTCAGCATCTCGCCGCCCTTGAAGACTGCCTTGGCAGTGGCTTTGTCGGAGACTGTTACCTTCTGAAGCACAGGGCCGCCCATGGCCGATGCTGCCACGAACTCGATGTTGTCGGCAGGCGGGGTGACCACGACTGCGCCGGAGAGGTAGGACGTATAGACGTCCTTGATCACCTGAGTCATCGGGACTCCTTCCCGGCGGGCTGGTTACGCCAGCCGCTGAACCGTTTGCGAAACGCGGTGACCGTCATCCGATCGGTGGGAGCCAGTCGCGACCCCACCAGAAAGCCCTTTGCCTCGATCTCGGGGATACCCTCCTGCTTCAGCAGGGTGCTGAGGCGCAGAGTATCCTCGGATGGCTTGGTGACGGGCGGTTCCGATGGGGGCTGGACCGGATCCGCTTTTTTCTTTTCGCTGGGCATCTCTATTCCTTTTCCAATTGAATGGTCTGCAGTGTCCTCGCCGGATCGCCTTCGACCACCCGGTGAATCACAAACGCGTAGCTGAATGCCACCTGATGCACGGACGGCTCGCCACTTTCCATGGGCGGCAGGTCATTGCGGCTTTGAAACACGACCCGCTCGATGTGAACGGTGTCAGTCGAATCCGGGATCGGCAGGTCAACACTTCCATCCCACACCAGGCTATCCAGCTCGGCCATCACCTGGTCTGCCATTTCCGCGGCGGTCCGGCCACCGCTTTGCTGCTTTGACCCAGCCGCCCGCAGCGAGAACCGCAGCACCCGCCGTTCCTTGGTCAACTTGACAGGGGTGCCATCTCGGTACCCATCTGTCTTGCCCGCTCCCAATGCCTGCCGACTGCGTGAGATTTCGTCGATCAGTAGGTAGGGATAGGGATTGCCCGCCGCATTCCAGGCCAGATCATCACGGAACAAGTGCAATTCCGATATCGTCGCGCCCAAGTGCAGTGCCAGAGCAGATTCCAGCCTCATCCCGCACCTCCAGCCACGGATCGCAGTGCCTTCTCAACCCGCTTGGGGATCTCACGATCGGCGAACTGCCGTCCTTCCTCGAATGCCGGTTCCATGTACGGCCTTGGCTTCGGCGCGACCCGGAAGTAGACCAATTCGCCCTTCGGATCGATGCCGTGGTGCCGCAGCCATGCCCGGAACCCCGGAGTCTTGTCAATCCGGATCCAGTGCGCCTTCGCCCCGAACTCGACTGCGGCGGCGTGAGCAACATTGGTTCCGACGACCAGTTCCGTGTCCGAGATGCGATGAATGGTGATCGACGCCCGTAGTTGCCCCGTGTCCACCGCGCCCTGCTCGGTCAGCTTGACCACCGCGGTCTTCTGCACTTCGAGGGCGATGGCGTTCAGCCCTTCTTCGAGGGCGTCCAGCAGAGTCTGGGGGTAGCGGTCCACCACTCGCTGCGCCCGGACGATAGCTGGCAGATCGACCTTAATCCGGCACAGGGGCTCAGCCACGGTATTCCCTCTCGAGGTTCACGATCTGGTACATCACGACTCCGAACAGGTCGATGGGCTGGACATTGGTGATCCGGTAGCGGTGGTTCTGGAACTGGACCACATCGCCTTCACGGATATCGAGATCCGGAAGCACATGCCCGATACCGCTGCTGCCGATCTGCTTCAGGTCGTCGGGGGAGAGAGGGTGCCACTCCAGCGGGAACGACTCGACCACTACATCCTCGCCCGCCTCCACCGGCCCATCGAACGAACCCACACCAGTCACCTGTGGTCGAAGCAACCGTCCAGTCAATCCGGATTGTTCGATCAGGTCACAGATGTCCGCCTGGACCCGGTTCTTCTCGTCAGCCAGCAGCATGGATCACCCGTAGAGAACCGGATCGACGTTGTCTTCGCGGCTGGCCAGGTGGATGGCGACCGCGTCCTTGTACTGCTCGAGGTAGCGGGCATGAAGCCGCGACCACGCATCCACCTGGCCGTCCCTGGACACGCTCTTGTCCCCGCTCTTTACCGAGGGATACTTGGAGTAGCGGGCCAGCATCATCTCAGCCACGCTGACCATCGCCGCCAGCAACAGGTTTTCCTTGTCGCTGACCGTGAGGTCGGGGGAAACAGCATCCACCAGCACCCGATACCCGGTCCCGAAGTCGCGGTTGACCATCACCACCGCACGCTGAAGCGATCGGCTCAGCTGCGCGGGGGAGAGGGCCTGTTCCGCATCCGGCAGATCATCACCACAAGAGCGGCGCAGTTCGGTGCTCAGGCTGTCGAGGCTGGTGGCCATGGGTTACTCGTCCTCGAGGTTCGCGGTGACTTGTTCAGCGGCGGGTGGCTCGCTTGCTGGTTCCTTCGCTTTCGATGACATCCGCCGTGTCACGCCGAGATCTTCCAGGGCACCGCTTTCGAGACATGCCTGGAATCCGGGATCGTTGCGTGCCACACCATCGGCCACCGCCACCTCCTGGCCGGGAGCGATCTCGATCCCGGCCAGGGCGAACTGCAGGTGACGGTTGGAGGTGTTCCTGTACTTTTTCACGGCAGCCTCCGTTACGCGATGGTGATCTTGAATACCCGCGACGGCTGCAGCACACCGAGCGACACTTCCATCCGCGCCACAAACCCGACTTCGTCCTTCGGCACATCACGCCAGGGCTCGACCGTGAGGGCGCTGCCGATGGCATAGACGCCGATCTCTTCGTCCGGGGTGCAGAGCACTTCCGAGGAGTTGGCCGAGGAGGTACCGATCAGACCGGCTGTCCCGAGCTTCTTCAGCACACCGGCACGCAGCAGTTCGCTCTGTACCTCGGTGGGCAGCGACCAGTCGTACATGTCCACCAAGCGCGCACCACGCATCACCATCTGCTTGATGGACATTTCCTGGTCTTCGTAGAAGCGCAGCGCCGCCTTGACCGCATCGAGGGTCAACTTGCCGCCGGAGGCAATCTCGAACACGTTCTGGGTGCCCTCGGTATTAGCCGCATCGGCCGCCGCGCTCAGGACACCTGCTGCCGCGGCGTTGATCTTGTTGCGCATCTTCCGGCCCGCTTCCGCCTGTTGCGTGGTCAGGTCGGAGACGTAGCCCATCTTCAGGTCACGAGCCTTGACGATGATGAACGCTTCCACCGTCTCGAGCGGAAACTGGATCTCCTGTCCCTTGCGGATGCGCTGCCGTGCGGGTTCGCCGCCGGGGGCCATCCAGTGCACATCCACATCCTGCTTCACCCGGTACTTCGGCACTTTGCCAGCGGGGAGCGGGTCTTCGCGGAACACCAGCGGCACCCAGAACTTCTCCTCCAGCTCGCGGCTGATCTCCGGCACCATCTCCGCTGCCAGTGCGACCAAGCCATCATCGCTGGAGAGCGCCCGCTGCATCGCCTTGCCCAGAGCTTCCATTCGATCCACATCCACCTGGGTGAGGATCCCTTTGCGAGTCTTCATGTCAGAACAGTCCTTTCCATCGAGAGGGGGTTAGGCCGCGACCACACCGTTGCCGTGGCCGTACAGCAGGACACGGACCTTGGCTTCGCTGTGCTGGATGCACTTGCCGTAAATGGTGTCGCCTGCGATGGCGGCGCGGGGGCGACCATCGGTGGGATCGAACGAGACATCGTTGCCGGTGACAATCGCGCCCGACCATGAGGTGAACTCGAGGACGCCCTGCCCGACCATGACCGCACAGCGCTGTTTCTCGTCAGCGGCTTGGACGTAGTAGTCGTTGTCCGGAAGGAACGTCTCGATCATCACGCCGATCGCATCGTCCCCCTGATCGTCGACCAGGGTGACTTCGTCACTGGCGGTTATCTTGACGAATGTGCCATCCGCTGCGGGACCGACGACCTTGAAGTAGGGATACTCGATCCCCGGATAGGTGGTGTTGACCAGGTTGGTCATGGGTTATTCTCCCTCATCTTCGTCGGTTGCTTTGAACCGGGCATAGGAATGCTTCAGCCCGTCCCGAATCGTGGTGCGAAGCTCACCGATCCCGCCGGGGGCTTCATCGGGCTGGAGCTGTGGACGCTGGCTGCCGTTGGTCCGGGTGACACCTTTGGCATCATCCACGATCTCGGCGGCGGCCTTCAGGGTGGTCAGGCTCCCTTTCAGCTCGTTAAGCGTCTCTTCTGAAAGGCTTTGCAGACGGTCCAGCTCGGCCTTCTCCGCGGCTTCATCGGCGAACGTCCGCCCCGACTTCTTCATCAGGACGAGGATCTCTTTCGCCGCTTCCGCCTTGGCTTTCGCTTTTTCCGCCTTGCGGATTTCGTCGAGCTGCTTCGTCAGATCTTCCACCTGCTTCTTCAACTGCTCGTTTTCCTTGGCCAGGTCATCCTTGAACGGCTTCTTCGCGGCTTCGGTCAGCAACTCACCGGCCATGGCGGTGTAGTCCTCGGTGGACTGTTTCACCAGTTCCTTGACGTCCGGATCGTCCTGGTTCTCCAGCAGGTCGTTCATGTGGGATGCGAAGGCTTCCGACAGCTTTGCCGGATCGCTGATCCCCGATGCGACGACCTCACGGAATCGTTTGTGCTTCATCGCTTTGTGTTGTCCTTCCCGTTGTGCGACACGAGTAATCAGGGCACGGTCATCAGCGGGAGTGCCTTCCAGCAGACCCACGCCGGTGAACGTGATCCCGACCATCTCCCGCGTCACGCGTTTGCCCTTGAATTCTTTGTTGTGGTATTTCTTCAGGTGGATGCAGAGGTCCTGCTCGCCGGATGCTTCGCGGTGGCAGTACGAGCACCGCGCCGCTTCCATGCGACATTCCATCGAAACGACCGGGATGAACCCTTCTTTCAGCAGGCGGTAGGCGGCACGTGCGGCTTCCACATCCTGGGTGAACAGCACGCCGGTGCATTTGACACGACCGCCCTCGGTATCCTCGAACTGTGCATTGGTCACCTTCCCAACCACCGCACCGAGGTACTGGTCGTGCTGCAGATTGATCTTCTTGTCGACGATGGTGGATGCTGCTTTCTTCAGCTCATCATTGAGGAAGACATCGCCGTTCTTGTTGGTGCCGACATGGGCGAGGATGAACTCAAAGGTTGGTTCTGTGTTCTCATCTGCCGCGGCATCGGCTGTCAGATGGACATCGGTGACCTCGAAGGCGTGTCCGATCAGGCCGTTCTCGGGTAGGTCCAGTGCTGCCTTCGCCTTGGGCTTACTTCCAATGACCAGGTATTCCTGGGCGTTCTTGCCGCCATCCTCATCCGCCCAGCGGGCCAGGTGATAGGTGACCCCTTTTCGCCGGAAATCCACATTGCTGTAGCGGTCGTTCATCAGGGTCTTCAGCTCACTGGCGGTGGGGAAGGCTTTGTCCCGGTAGGACAGCAGCAGGTGTGCCTTCATCCGCGAAGAACCCTCGACCACTCCCTGGATCAGCTCACCGATCGACTCCTTCGTGTATTTTGTGCGCGAGGGGTAGCTGTGCAGACCGTTGTCGAGGATCTCCTTGCCCTTCCACCGGGTCATCAGTCCCTCGATGAAGTGCATCTTCGACTCGTAGTCGTTCGCCCCGAACTGGGTGATGTAGGGCGGATCGGCGTAGACCAGGTCCACATTCACACGGGGCAGCAGCGACAGCGACTCGGTGTTGTAGGCCTTGCAGCTCTGGCCGTTGTCGAAGACCAGAGCGTTGGCGTCCTCCAGGCACTTGCGGAAGGTGTCCGTGAACTCGGACAACGGGATGTTGCCCAGGCTGGTGTGCTCGTACCGCTTGGGATCGTTGGACTTGCTGATCGACTCGGTTAAAGTCTTCTTCGACCGGGCGAACTCCCCGAATGCCGCCTTGATCTGGCAGGTACGCCCGAGAGCGAACAGCGCCAGGTCCTTCTTGTAGCCCTGCAGATCCTGGATGTTCGCCCAGGTGCTGTCGAGGAACTCGAGGATCGGCTTGGTGTAGTAGTAGCTTTCGAACGTCCGGACGATGAAATCCCCGGCCTTGCCATTGGGCTTCATCAGATCATCCATCTCCTCGTCGGAGAGGGTGACACTGCTGTTCTCGATCACCGCCCGTGCGATGTGATAGGGATACTGCAGCAGGTCATTGGTGACCACCCGCAGCCCCTTCATCTTGTACATGTAAGCGACGTTCGACCCACCACTGAACAGATCCAGGACCGACTCGACCCCATCCGGCGTGTGCTTCCAGATCCACTCCAGCATCGCCGTCTTGCTGCCCATGAAAGCGGTTACCATGACCCGCTTGCCCTTGACCGCCTCCGCGGCGAGGTTGCCCACGGTGGTGTCGGGGGCGGTGGCGGTCATGTCATCTTCGGTGAAATCGGCCTTCGTCTTCAGCGAGGCTTCCGAGGGTCCGCAGACGAATAACCGTTCCTTTGCCTGTGAGGGGGAGTCGCCCTTCTTTGCACCGGCGAGGTGGTAGGCATGGTCGTGGCTGAACATCCGGGTCGCCTTGCCCTGCTTCTCGATGATCGCCTTGATCTGCGGTTCGGTGGGGAAGGCATGATCACGGTAGCTGATCAGCCAGTACGGGATCGACTTGGCACTTTCGAGGAACCCACCGAAGAACTCCTCAGCGTTCTCCTTGGTGATGGTTGCCTCGCCGATCTCCTCGTACTTCAGCATCTTGCTTTTGGTATCGATGGTCTTGCCCTTCCACTTCGTCATCAACCCTTCGATGAAGTGGTAGGCAGTCTCGTAGTTCGTGGTGGAGAACTCGGTCGCATAGGGCGGATCGAAATAGGCCAAATCGACCTTGATCCCCGGCAGCAGATCGGCAATGTCCTGGTTGAGCGCCCGGTTCTCCTTGCCGTTGTCGAACACTAGGCCGTTGATCGCGACACAGGTTTTACGAAAGGTCTCGTCAAACTCGGCGGGCGACTTGGCGAACTCCGGCCCCTTCACCACCGTCGATCCAAAGTGTCCGAAGCTCCCGGCAGCGTTCATGCAGGTGCGACCGAGGGCAAAAAGAGCAATGTCCTTCTTGAATCCTTTCAGTTTGTCGATGTTCGCACGAACCTGGTCGATGCGTTCATGAACACCCTTACGGAAATACTTTCCTGCGAAAGTCTTGGCCACGAAATCTGAAGCTTGGGCATTGGGTTGGAGCAGGGCATCGATTTCCGCATCCGACAAAGCCACCGAATCGTTCTCGATGATTGCCCGCGCCACATGCCAGGAGAAGGTCAACCGGTCGTTGGCGACAACCCGCATCCCCTGCTTCTTGAACATGTACGCCACAACCGAACTGCCGCTGAAGGCATCCAGTACGGATCCCACACCATCCGGGGTATGCTGCCAGATCCAGTCCACCAGCTTGCGCTTCGAGCCGATGTAGCTGGTGACATAGTCCGGCGCAGCATCCTTCTGTTCGGATGCGGCCATTGCCAACAGGGCATCGCCTTCTAGCAGGAAGTGGAGGGTGGTGTCGGAAGTGTCGAACATCGAGTGCCTTTCGGAAGTCTCCATTGGTCCCTACTTCATACATACCGGAAAACCGGCCGAAGTGACGAATTCCGGGAAGCATTTAAAACCTGCCCCTGAGCCTTGCATACGAAGTAGGGTCGTTTTAGTCGCACTTAACGATGAACAATCTTCATAAAGGCGAATGGACCTGCTTCTATGTGATACCTATCGGAAGACTTCGCGAAATGAGGAACTCTATGGGAGCACGATCACACAGGGGGGGCAAATAGTTCTTAAAAGGCTAATCTCAAAGGAGAGTATTCGCAGGATCAAACGCATTGGCGGGTTAGACGAAAACAGCGGAGAAACTAACCGCAATTTAAAGGCAATATTTTAGCACTAATCTCGGAGGGTGAAGACATCACTGAGCACACGCCATGGGAAGGGGGGGGTCTCATTCTTGCACAACGACTAATTCAGATTTACATTTTGCAAAATCGTAGCAAGAATCTCGCTGTAGATTACTATTACTATTATGAAAGGATTATCTAGGTGACAATCAGCTAAAGCATTTACTTTCATATAATTACGAACGCCTGGAAACAGAATGCCACTTTGCGAAATTGACTTAGAATAGAGAATTTCGGAAGTCACCTTTTCAAGCCGAGGTATTCATGAGGATCGCATTTATTGTTGGTATTGACGATTACACAAACAATAAGTCGTTAAAATTAAATTATTGTGTTAATGACGCAGTCGGAATAAAAGAATCGTTCTTAAATATTGGATTTGACAATGATGATATTGATATTTTAATTAATCATGGGGCATCAAAGGCGTCAATTGAAAGTGGTTTGATTAAAATAGCGAAATACGCTAGAAGCACAGATGATTTATTTTTTTATTATGCGGGTCATGGATTATCATCTGGGGGGGTGAACTATCTTACTTGTTCAGACACCATTCTTGACGATTTGGAGAGGACAGCTATACCAATGAGTTGGATTTTATCCCAACTTGAAGAATCGGAATCAAATCGGAAGGTGCTTTTTGTTGATGCATGTCATAGTGGGATCAAGCTTGATAATGTGACGAGGGACGGTATTCAGCCATTTGATTCAGATAGTCTAAAGTATAAGTATAGGGATAGCGAATATTTACTAGGTTTCGCGTCATGTAAGCATGATGAAGTGTCCTATCCTGATAGAGAAAAATCCCATGGAATTTGGACGTCCTACTTAATCGAGGCTCTTTCTGGTAATGGTGGTGATATTTACGATAATGGCCTTCTCTTTGGTGATAAACTGCAAGAGTATTTGTATTTTAACACTCAAAGCCGTTTAGGTGATCTTTTTACAGGACATAAAACTCAAACACCAATTAAATTTGGCAAAGAGACAAATAAAACAATTATCGCAGATGTAACAAAGTTACTACAAGATAAAGAAGACATATACTTGGGGAAGAGTATTGAGCTTAAAGATGTGGCATTGGCCGCTATAATAACTGGAGATGTTTCAAGACTTCCAGGTTTTGATAAAAAGAAAGGGCATAAAATATATTCTTCCGTAACATATAAGACAAATCAATTTGTGATATCGGTGTCGGGAGGTATAATAGAAGATGATATTAGAGATATATACAAAGAAGCAATGAAAAAATTAAAATTAAGTATTAAAGATTTAAAAATAACAAGTGAAGAGGGGAAGGGGTCTGTCATAATTAAGAATTACTTTGATTATCATGTGGAATTAGTCCAGAATGAAAATGATCCAAGTGAGTACAAAGTCGAAAGGGTATTGTCGAATATTAATGTAAATAATATTACGATGGATATATTAGATGATATATTTGATGATAGGTTTGATGAATATAGAATGATTGTTGAAGGAGTTGACGAGATAGAGGATGTTATAATGAAAATACAAAATAGTGGAAATAGTGATGTGCTGATAGATTATGACCCATTAAATACCGAGTCGTGTACAATTAAAATAAAGGGGTACGATCAATATGTTCGGCTGGAAAGAAATACGGTGACTATGATCAGTAAAAAACGGATAAAGCCATCTAAGATGGTGGAAGAATTTAGAACATATTCCTTGGAACTGTCTAATATGAATATTAAGGGGTTAATAGCTTGAGATGATTTTGAAATGCTTAATGGGAGCCGGAAAATGGCTCGATCATTATTCCTGCGGGCAATTTATTAGACATCTACATTGCGGATGGATAGGTGGAGCGAGAGCTTTATACAGTTCAAATTCCTTCCCATTTAGCGGTCCGCACACCGAACATACCCTTTCATCCAATGCCGTATACCAGATCACCTTTTCGAACTTCATGTCATGACAGAGATGCATTCGCCCTTGGTTGTATGCCCGCATCACTTCTGTACGTGTAATCACCTCAACCCTATTCTGCGCTGTCTTAAACACCTTTTTTCCAGCAAACCTGAACTTGTCTTGTTCAGAAGATTTGAATACATCCCCGATATCCAGTGCGATCTGTCCGATGTATCTGCCTGAAAAAATTCCAGCCTGAAGATTCAGTTTGATGTCATCCAGCAGACGATCCGAGACCGTCCCGAGAAGCTTGATATTGTAACGGGCGAGGGCGTCCAGAGCATTGCCGTCGATGGTGCTGAACGCGCTGTCGATCATGGCCTGCCATTCTTCTGGGTTTTTCAGTCCCATCACACCGCTATCACGTTGCTCGAACACGCCCCGTTCGATCCCCAGGCGAAAGGCACCCTTGGTCATCGGGCGGGCGAGATCGGTAGTGGTCTTCTTCATCTCCTTCAGGATGGTCTCGATCCGATTCAGGATCGAGTCGAGTCGTCGCTTCCAGATCGCGGTGCCGGGGGTGACACTCTTCATCTCAGCCACACGCAGCAGTTCGCTACGGACTTGGGTAGCCGCCTGCTCCAGTGCTTTCAGCAGCAAGGCTTCCTGCTCATCGGTGTACTGCTGAGCGGCTTTAAGGGAGATGTTCAGCTCGGCTTCAAGTCGGGGATCGATAGTGGCCATGGGCTATTGATCCCCACGATCCGGATTGGAAGGATACCCCGGCAGACCTGCAAGCATCTCCTGACCAACCTCGCGGTACAGCGCTTCGGCATCTTCGTCCGATGGTACGGTCTTCGGTTTGATGTCTGGTGGTGTCTGGTCGTCCGTCGGCAAGCCCAGGAAGCGCCTCGCCTCTTCACGGGTCAGCACATCCTGCAAGGTAAGATTGGCGATCACTTCGGGTTTTAGAACGCGGGCGATGCGGGAATCCTCATCCTTGTAGTGCTCGTCCTCGACTGCTGGCTGCAAGCCAAGCCGGGCCTGCAGGGTCGCCCGGCTGATCAGGCCGCGGTCGAACAGTTCTACGTACATCGTGCGGCGATCCTGCTCTTCGGCCAGATCGAGGTCATCGAACTGATAGGTCAGTTCGGTACCTTCCAGCCCCTGCATCTCCAGCCAGTCCAGGTAGACCCAGTCAAGGATTTCACGAACGATCCGTTTGATCTCCGACAGCATGATGATGATTTTCTTGAATCCCACCGATGCGGTGGCGAAGTTCGGCCCTTCGCCGGTGACCAGGCTTTTCACAAACCCCAGCGCCACCACGATGTCGCTCTTGACCTCCTTGACCTTCTCCTCAGTGCGCAGGACCTCGCCTTCGGTGCCGTAAGTCTTCACATCGACGTAGTAGGGTACCACCACGCCCTGCTTCGGGTCCATCTCGTCCAGAATGTCACGGATCTTCTCGATCATCTCCTGTTTCGGCGTGACGATCTTGTCGCCGAACTTGCCGCCGACGGAGATGAACCGGAGTGGGGTGGTCCAGCGCTGCGCGATGGCCTTCTCGGCGTGGCGATAGTGACGCATGAGCTGGATCGATTCGAAAGCGGGTTGCACGATCGACACGCCATGCAGGTTGAAATCCGGGCTGTCCCACTTGGCGCGGAAGAACTGGGCTGGCTCGAGGGTGATCTCCTTGCCCATGCTGGAAGTGGATTTGTCGTCCCGCTTGACCTTCTGCCGGATCTCGTCGATCTCGCCGGTCTCATCATCCAGCTTGTACGTCAGGCCGATAGGGTTCAGGCAGAGGATCCGTTCGAAATCTTTGTAGCCATCGCCCGATTTCTTGCCACCGTAAACCTTGTAGGCCGCGCACTCGCCCTTGACCAGGAGCTGCAGCACCATGTCGCGGACCAGCTTGTCCATCCCGAGACGGCGGTGTAGCGCCCGTGCCTTCTTCTGTGTGTCGGCATCGTCGGCCAGCACGGTGATCTGCTCGCCCACAGCAAACACCCGCCAGGCATTGACGGCATTGTTCACGATCGGTTCGCTGGTGAAGTAGTACCAGGCCAGACGCGCCATCTCTTCCCATTTCTCCGGGACACCTTCTACCGTGTCCAGCCCATCGGTCGCCCCGCCCATGCGGTTCAAGGCTGCACCGTGGGCTTCGACAGGGCTCAGATCATCCTTCGGCTTCTTCTGCAGACTGAATGCGGTTCGTATCGACATGTATATCCCTTCAGAACTTGAAAATCGGTTTGGTGGTTACTGGCATGATGGCGATCTCTTCGATGTTGGTATCGATCTCCTGCATCTCGTCCAGCTCGACAGCCAGCACCGCGCAACGCACCGCATCAATGATGTGGTCGCGCCCCTTAGAATAGATCACCTTGCCGTTGGACATGGTGTAGGTCTGGGTGGTGAACTGGTCTTCGATTTCGAGGTCGCTGTCGGGGAAGGTGATCAGCTTGCGGGCGAGGCGACCGTTGATCAGGCTGGTCATCAGCTCCTTGGTGCGCTTCTTGATCTGTTTTCCAGAGGTGTTGAACCCGATGGTGGTGGAGGAACCGAAGTCGAACGCCTGCAGACGATCCCCAAAGTTGTGGTCAGAGAACTTATCGAGCCGTTTCAGGTCCTGTTCGACCGCCAGGCCATTACCACCCTTGTCGATCCCGATCCAGGCAAACTCGAAATAGGTGTCCAGCACCGCGATGGCTTCCGCAATGTGCGGGTATGCGACGTGTTCGAGATGAACTCGTAGCACCATTGACAACGCACCTTCATCCACACGTTCGAAGACGACCAGTTCGCAGGGGTCGGAAGTGTAGCCGAGGTCACCGCCGAGGACGTAGTCGCCCGGTTGCGGGGTGAGCCCCAACAGCAGATCGAAGCGTGTGCGGACATCTTCATCACCGGCGCAGTCCAGCAGCTCCTCACCGGTCACCACGACCTTGCGGTAGACATGGTTGACCTGCTGGTTGGCATGGAAGGCTTCGACATTGAACGCGGCATAGGACGGGCTTCCATGCTCGCCAAGGATCTCGTGCTGGTAGCCTGCGGTGTCGCGGCCACCATAGAACTCGACCAACTCCTCTTCGCGCTCCCCGGTCCAGTTCGGGTGCAGGGAAGAGGGCCACCGTACCACGAACCAGCGCCCGGTCTTGTCCTGGGTGAGACGGTAGTAGGTTGAATCTCTCAATCCGTTCGGGTTGGAGTAGATCCGCATGTGGCCATTGGCATTCAGACAGCGGCGCAGGGCCTTCCATGCACGTTCTGACAGCCAGGCGCCTTCATCGACCCAGATCCGGTTGACATGCAGGGAACGCAGCGACTGGCCCTTGTCGCCAGCAGGCCGGAAGTGGATCAGGGTGCCCGCGGCGAAGCGGATCTGGTAGTAGGGTTTCCGCTTGATATCGAGGTGGCCAAGCCGGTTCTTCGCGATGCTCGCTTCCAGATCCGGATTGTTGAAAATCTGGTGTTCCACCTCTTCAATGATGGTTTCGAGATGACCCTGATGCGGCGTGACCACCAAACCGCTGTCGTTCGGGGATGTGAACCCGAAATGCAGAACGAGAGTGGTCAGCACGATCGTCTTACCGACCTCGCGACCGTCCTGGTGGATGATCTGGGTATGGCGATTCTGCAGATCTTCAATTTGGTGCTGCCAGTAGCTGCGGGGTGTTCCATCCTGGTTGGCGAGGAACTTCTCGCCCCACAGCACCGGGTCTTTCA
>Ga0068713_1000742_pt1 | contig 53680 bp, 45 predicted proteins | sample MTBAKSrepl2MetaG_FD_62223 | JGI IMG/M metagenome (GOLD analysis project Ga0068713, IMG submission 62223) | Enrichment culture microbial communities om Arthur Kill intertidal strait, New Jersey, USA, that are MTBE-degrading - MTBE-AKS2 (Arthur... | ecosystem: Environmental > Aquatic > Marine >... | reverse complement strand
CTTGGGGGACGCGCCGCAGGTGGTGCTGCGTTCGACACAGGCAGGCACCTCGCCAGCTCCTCCTATCACTCCCTGCTCAGGCTCCTCGATCGTCTTGGCTCACGTGAAAAGCTCCAGATGCCCCCCCTCGCCCTCGGAGTGCTGGATGCCAGGCGCACCCGGTTCTGGCAGCTCGGCTCGCCCCTGCTGACGGGAACCCTCGGTGCTGCGATCTCACTTGTCCACTCCCCCCTGCTTCCCCTGCGGGCACGGCTCAGCAGCCTGGTGGCACTCAACCGCATCCTGCATGAGGACACCGAGGAGCCCTCGGACGAGGAACTGCTCGGTGATGGAACGGACGGATTTTTGCATTCTCAAGCACTGACCGTAGCGGAGTTGATGAAACGAGACCGTTGGCCACAAGCCTTGCAGGATCACTTCGGAATCCCGGTCGCGTTGGGGATGTTTAACGCCCTACCTGATGCTGCGGCTGGCAGTGCCTTTGTCAACGCAATCAAACGGGTCATTCATGACCAGGATCGCCGTGCGGGATGGGTTCGTGGCGATGCCGGCAGCATCATCACTCAACCCGCCCAAACCTGCCTGGCTGCGGAAGGGGTTGAGGTGAGGACAGGAACACGCGTCCTCGAACTCAACGCCACGTATTCAGGGTGGGAAATTGTCACAAAGGTTGATCGCGATGAGGCTCAGGCAGTGCTCCTCACCCTTCCGCCCAACCATCTGACGAAGCTAAAGGGAAGCATCGCCGAGCACCCACTGGTCAGAACAGCAGCCGAAATCAACGGAAATGGAATCGTCACCTTGCGTGCACACTTTGCTCATGGCGAAACCCTACCTGGCCCACTCGCGGAAGCGGCTTCTCCATACGGTGTCTGGTTCTCCGAGCCCCATCCGGATGGCGGCACGATGGTCGAACGAGTCATCTCGGGCATCCCCATTTCGGAAACACCCGACCTGGAAGGTTTGCTCGCTACCTTTCTCCGAGACGCAAGTAGAAGGTTGAATTGCAGTGGCCTGAACGATTCACATACAAGGTATTACCCATTCGCCACCCCCGCCCTGACACCGCAATCCCCCCGCCCGGTGGTCCATCAGGGTCGTGGGCTGTACTACGCAGGGGATTGGTCGGCAACGGGCCTCCCTGCAACCATGGAATCCGCCGCACGAGCGGGCGAGCTTGCTGGAAACGCCATGGCAATGGCGATGCGGAAGAGCACCTGATGCGTGAGCAGAAAGCTGCATTGTCACGAGCGATACGGGACGGTGAGTCGGATGAAATCGCCGATCTCCTGCGCGCATGGCCGGGTGGAATACGTACCCTGCTTTCGGGGCTCCATCAGCGTGATGAGTCCGACCTCTCGAAAGTGCTCATGGCATTTCGAGTTGCGGCAAAGGTTTGTGAACGTGAACATACGCTTGATCTCTGCAGACGATTGATGTGGATGCTGAACGAGGAGTCTGGCAATAATTGCCCCAATGCAGCCCTCGCCCTCGCCGCCATCGCCGAAGTCGACCCCGAGGCGGTCAGGCCGCATCTCCCGGTGTTGCGTCTCTATGCAGCTGATCCTTCATCACGCATGCGCACCATTATCCAGCGTGCCCTGGCAGAAATTGAAAATCTGCCCGACATTCTCAGAGCTGAGGGTGGCAACACGTGAACAGCCGGGGAAAAACTGTGGTGAACGTCCTCTATCTCACCCTGCGATCAGACTTCGAGCGCGGTGGCCAGATCAGCCTCGCACATCTGATCGAAAGTCTACCGCGAGATCGTTTTAACCCGATCCTCTGCCTGCCAGGCGATGGGACCTTTGCCCAGTGGGCGAAATCACAGGCAATCCAGACCATTCTGCTACCCCCCTGGTCATCGCTTCGTCGATTCCCACCTACCCAACAGGCCGCAAGCCTGCTTCAGTTGCGGAACGCGATCCGCACTTTCAAGCCTGCGATTATCCATGTCGACACTCCTCGAATGGCCCATCTCGCCTGGCTGGTGCGGGGTGACGCACGGCTGGTGATCCACCTCCGCGTACCGGATCGTGACGGGTTGTCCGATCGGCTGCTGGCAAGGGAGACGGACGGGATGATCGCTATCTCCTCAGCGGTGGCGCGGCGTTTCGAGGGGTATTCCGAAAAAGTCCGACAGAAGATCGAGATCATCTATAACCCGATCGACACCGTTCGATTCAAACCGGTCTCCGCAGTGGAGAAGCGCACTTTACGTCAAGGTTTCGGACTACCCATTAATCGCCCGGTTGTTGTGATGATGGCGGCGTATGTGGCGATCAAACGGCATGACTTCGCTTTGGATGTCTGGCGAGCTGTGACCGAAAGGGTGGACGCTCACCTTGTTTTCGCGGGGAGCGGAGATTCGGCTGCGCGGCAGGCGATCGAACGCCGGGTCGCTTCCCTGGGGCTGCAGGATCGAGTGCAGGTGTTGGGTCACGTGCCGGATCCCGAGAAGCTACTGAGTTGCGCGGACCTTTTTCTGCTCACCTCGACAGAGGAGGGGTTCGGACGTGTCGCCGCGGAGGCCGGTGCCTGCGGTGTGCCCGCGATTGTTCCGGATTATGCCGGGCATCGTGAGGTGGTCGAGCATGGGGTGACCGGCATGCGATTACCGGTGGAAGATCCGACACCCTGGGTCGAACCGATTGTAACCCTACTCGCTGATGCCCCCCTCCGCAGAAAAATGGGAAGGGCGGCCTGCAAGCGAGTGGAGGAGACTTTCTCGGTCAAACGGCATGTGGAGAGGGTGATGGGTTTTTATTCGAAGCTGCTGGGGTCGTAAGCGGTGCCGAGGTGAGATGGGCGTTCGGGGCGGGTCCGAAGCCCTGCCCGAACGGTACTGGCGGCAGGTCTCCGCTTCAGTAGAGACCTGGCACAACCTGGTCAGTTCATCCTGCCCGGGAATTCACCACGATAAATCCCCTCAAGACGTTCCAGGTAGCCCGCAAGTTCAAAACGGCTGAGGAAACGGGCTCGGGCAAAGTCGCCCATCCTGGTTCGCATCTCGACATCTGCCATCATCCTCTCGATCGCAACCGTGAGCGCCCGGACATCCAGGGGAGGCACCACGAGCCCCGTTTCGCCATCCACCACTGCCTCGGGCAACCCGCCCACATTTGTCACAATCCCCGGTAACCCTGCCCGTGCCGCTTCGAGCATCGCGAGCGAGAGCCCTTCGCGTGGCCAACTGCAGAGCAGGGCGATATCGGCGGCAGCGTAAACCAGCTCAGGGTCGGGTACCCTCCCGAGGAACTGGACACGCCCCGCGAGGTCCTCTTTTTCTGATCTCTCCTCAAGCGATTGTCGGAGCGGACCCTCCCCGGCGATCAGGAGTTTCCCCCCCTGCACCCGGGCAAAGGCCTCCAGCAGCTGCATGTGGCCTTTGACAGGTGTGAGGGAGGCAATTGAGGCGAGCAGGATTTCATCGGGGGCGACTCCGAAGCGTTTTCTTGCATTCTCCCGTCCGATCGGCTGAATATCCGGCACCCCACCGGAATGCACGATCACACGTTCCTGGCGCAATCCGACATCTTTCACGAGATCGGTTTTGACAGCCTCACTCACGGCGACAATCGCACCGGGCAGACGTGCCAGCAATCGTTCCCGCCACCGCTGGAATCCGGTCAAGCGGTGGGCAGCAGTGAGAATTGTATGGACGTGGTAGATGGTCCTGACCCGTCCCCCAATGCCTGCCATCCTGCCGAGTGTACCCGCGGGCAGAGCGTGCAAATGAAGAATGTCGGGTGAATCCGAAAGGATGATTTTCCGAAGGCGCCTCAATTCAGCCGGAGTCGCCCTGCCAACCCCGGCCACCTGGACATCCACACCCGTCTGTTGCAGCCTCTCAGCCGTCTCACCACCTTCGGTGAGACAAACCACACGCACCATGTGTCCGGCACTGATCTGACCGAGTACGATATGCTCGATCAGAATCTCAAGCCCTCCCCGCCCGAGAGTCTGCACCAGGTGGACGATTCTCATTCGCCACCTCGACGGGTAACAATGCCCCACAGCTCACGGATTTCTCCCCAGGTCAGGCTCTTCAGCAGGGCCAGCGCACCCAGGTAAATAGTGGTAAATAGGAGTGTGCCTGCGAAAATGGGCAGGATGACCTCGGGCCGTGTGGGTGCATCAACACCCGGGATTCCCTGTGCGAGCAGCCAGGTTGCAATTGTCGCAACAAGCGCCGCGGCAACCGGTTTCAGGTAGGAGTCACGGATCATTGGCCAGCCGGGAACAGGCAATCCGCGGAGCGAAAGGGTCATGAAGTAGAGATGCCCCGCAACAGTCGCGATCACCGTGCCGATGAGCACGCCGATGAACCCCATCAGGAAGAAGAGTGTGATGGAGAGCAGGATGTTGGCCAGAGCCTGCAGCGAGGAACTTTTCGCCTCCCATCCCGGGAAGCCAACACCCCGGCTGCTGGCACGCAAAGGTCCTGTTGTCGACGCAAACAGGTAGGCTATTGCGATGATCTGCAGGGTGAGGATCACCTGGGGGTCCTGGAGCCGACCCAGCCAAAGGGTAATGAGGGGTCCGGAAAGCACCAGCAGGTAACCAATCAGCCCGAAGGCAAGGATTGCCATGTAACGGCTTGTCCTCGCCACCATCCCGGCGAGAGCGTCGAGCTTTTTCTCCATGTAAAGAGCCGCTGCGGCAGGTTCAATCGTGGGCAACAGAGTAAGCGGGAGCTGGTTGGCGGTCATCGCTGCCTTCGCGCCGATATCGTAGGAGGCGACTGCGCCAAGCCCCAGCACACGGCCCAGCAGCAGCCTGTCGAAGTTGAAGTAGATCGTCTCGGCGATACGTGCCACAAACACACGCAAGCCGAAGGACCAGATCTGTCGAATCGTATCTCGATTCACTGCTTTCAACCTGAAGCCCCAACCCTCGACCCCACGCACCCCGACAGAAAACACCAACAGCAACCTCAGCACCGCGAGTGTCACCGCTGCGGCAGCCAGCCCTGTGAGACCGTAGCCTGCGAGCAGCACATAGACCACCAGCAGGGCGTTCAGGATCGACAATCCGGTTCCGAGAAATGCGAGCTGGGCGACACGCTGGGTGGCGTAAAAAAGTGCGCGCGCGTAGCTGCCGACAAATCCAAGTACAAGCACGACCAGCATGGCCCGCCAGACCCAGATCGCTGTAATGCTGAATGCTGCCGCCTCCGGATAAGCCCGAAGCAGAGGTCCTTCACTGACCAGTCCGATAATGAGCACCAGCGCTCCTATGGTCAGCAGGTAGACAAGGCTGCTCGAGTAAAGCGCGAGTTTTTCGAGCTTCGCTTTCGAGGTGTCCGCACGGACGAAATGGTGAGTCAACGCCGCGGAAAACCCCATGTCCGCGAGGTTGAGATAGACGACAACCGAGTAGAACAATGCCCAAAGACCATATGCCTCACGTCCGAGATGGTAGAGGGTGAAGGGCACAAGGAATAGCCCGATCAACGCCTCAACCACTCGCTGCACCGCCACTGTAAGCGATCCCCGCGACATCTTTCCGGCAAGGTCGGCGGATGCCAGCATACCTCCCGACTCCCTACTCAATTTGTTGTACAGGACTCACAGGTCCCGAATTATCTGTGGTGCATGTCCGGCATGTGACCGGGCGAGCAGAGTTGCAGGCAAATTGTTGGTTTGGCGCAACCAATATAGCACAAGGTCCGAGTTAACGGCCTCAACCCTCCGCCCTCCCATAAACTTATGCTCGTGATCGGCTCCCGGCTGCGTGTGCTACTGCGATCGTGTCAGAGTGATATCTCAGTGTCAGCCATTTGACATCCGCCTTGTCGCAAATGGCGATTACAAGCTGAACAGCCGTCAGCCGAAGCAGAACCGACCACAGACTCCAGGTGCGGGTCGAAAGATTATTCCATCGCAATTCGGCATAGCGTGCCTATCTTCCTTCTGGTTCCTCATGAGAATTCGCGTGTGAATTCAGCTGTCAAGTTCGCTGAGAGGCAAGCGTAGCGCGGCCTCCAGGCGATCTTGACAACATTAGCCGGGGATAGCCGCACAACTTCTTGTAAGGACTCTTCGTTTTATCAATACAACCGGAGATAGACCCATGCCGACACCGACTGCATCTGAAATTGTTACGAGAGGCATTCGAGTCTCCGTGCACCCGAAGTATGAGCCCGATCACTCCGAACCGAGTGCGGATCGCTTCATCTTCTCTTACAACGTCACAATTCGCAACGAGGGTGAGGAAACGATCACCCTGAAGGATCGTCACTGGATCATCATCAACAGCGATGGTGAGCGTGAGGAAGTGAAAGGTCCCGGGGTGGTTGGATTCACCCCGACACTTGGCCCGGGCGAGGAGTTTCAGTATTCCAGTTACTGCCCTCTCGATACTCCGTTCGGGACAATGGAGGGGCATTACGGGATGGTGACCGCAGAGGGAAGACCGTTCGAAGTGGCAATCGGGCGTTTCTATCTGGTGGCCGAACCCTTCATTTGACAACCGACATTTTCGTAAGCATGGGGAGTGAAGGTGGCGCTCGAGATCATCTCATCAGGTGATTATGCGATCCGGACTGGTGGTGATGCCGAACTGACCGCTCACCTCGGTACCTGTGTTGGTGTTACCCTCCATGACAGCAAGAATGGTGTCGGTGGTCTCCTGCACCTGCTGCTGGCTGAACCCCTCGGCGCTATTCCCGCGAACCAGACCTTTGTCTATGCGGGCACCGGCCTGCCTGTATTCATCGACCTGCTCTGCCAATCCGGCGCAGAGATTGAGCACCTTGAAGCGGTCGTTGCCGGCGGATCCCTGATTGGTCCCGTTTCGGACCTGGATGTCAACCTGGATGTCGGTGGCAGGACCACCGACCGTGTCCTGCAGATCCTGCATCAACACCGTATCCCCGTCCTGCGTAGCGAAACTGGCGGTTGGCATGGCTGTCGACTGGTTTATCACGCCGCCACCGGACAATCGGACATTCGGTATTTCGAACGGGAAGACGCCGTCGGCGAGAGTCTCCTGCCGCCACGCATGAGCCGTGATGACATCGAGCGTGCAATCTCTCAGGTGCATCCGATCCCGCAGACAGTTCTGCGTCTCATCCGTATGATTCAGCAGGATGAGTATGAGATGCGAGACATCGCCAAGAGTGTCCGGCAAGATCAAATACTCAGCGCACGTGTCCTGAACCTGTGCAACTCCGCCTTTTACGCTCGCCGCAGCAGAATCAGCTCGGTGGACACAGCATTGGTGATGCTTGGCGAACGAGTCTTCATGCAGTTGATTCTCTCGGCATCGCTTGAATCGCTCTATACCGACACGCATGATGGTTACTCGCTGGTACGTGGCGGACTGTTTTTCCACGCTCTCGGTGCAGCAATTGTCTCAGAGCGGATCGCCACCAGTATCGAAGGCATCGACCCGAGCATCGCCTACACCGCCGGACTCCTGCACGATATCGGAAAGGTTGTGCTCGACCAGTTCATCGCGCGAAGATGGTCCATTTTCTACAAGGCGGTGAAGGATCCCTCAGTGGACCTGCTGGATTTTGAAACCCGGCTGCTTGGTGTGAACCATGTCGAGGCGGGCTGCCGACTTGCCGATGCCTGGGCACTTCCGGATGAGTTAAAAGAAGTGATCCTCTTCCACCACAAGCCTGCCGAAGCGCCGACCGTACCAGGGCTCGTGGCGGTTGTGACACTCGCTGACTTCCTCATGTCGAGGTTCCAGGTCGGGTTTGAGTTGGAAAGATTTAACCTGTTCGATTTCGAGGCGCTGCTCAGTCTGCTGAAAATCGATCACAGCGATTTTCAAGCGATCATCGCCGATATTCCCTGGACGGATTTCGGAGCGCTGATGAATTACGAGCCCACTGCCACAGAACGCTCCCGAACTTTCTGATATCCGTCTTTGTCAGTAGCTCATCCGGTTCGTATGGATCGGATATCAGAGAAGTCTCCCGACACTGCTTCCCGTGAAAGTGACTCTACCATTCAGGGTCTTCACAAGAATTTTGCGGCTGTCCCTGGCAAATCAGGTTGTCAAGATCGCCTGGAGGCCGAAGGTCTCCAGGGGTGTCTTGATAACCAAACAGCGTGCATCTTATGGTAAGCCCTTGTTTTATTGAAAACAAAAGCACCGAAACGATGAAGAAAAGTGCAGCTATGGAATTGTCGACGAGTCCGCCATGGACCTATCCAGCATATTTGTTTTCAATAAAACGAGGGTCGATTCAAGAGGTCTGCTTACAGCGTTCAAGTCGCGCCGAGAGACACTCGTCTCCGGGAGAGCAAATGTTGTTTCTTGACCCAGCGCATTGACAGTGAACAAGAAAAAAACCAAATTAGCGAGCCTGAATTGTTAGGATTGCGTAACCGAGGGGGGCTTCCGGGGGCATCCTTTATCCGGGAGTGACAGAGTTCAACCGTGGAGGTACTGGATGAGACGTTTGGTCGCAGTGGGGCTGTTGTCCGCACTGCTGGCATTGGTTGTCGGGGGGTGTAATATCTTCAGCTTTACAGCACCCGATGATAGTGTTGCGGACAACGTCGCCGACGGGCGTAAAGCGTTAAGGGACGGTGACTACGAGCTGGCAATCGAGAAGTTTACAGCCGCGATCGACAGTGATCCGACAAACGCCTATGCCCGTTGGGGGATCGCGAAGGCATACATCAGGCGTACCGGTTTCACCTCGATCAGTATCATGTCTCAGGTCTCAGCCTACGAGAGCGATGGCGAACTGCCTTTCATGGGACTGGCGAAACCTGACGCGAACTCGCTGTACCAGGGGGTGATCAGCGCCAACGAGCACCTGGTGGAGATATTGAACGGAAATGCCGAGAACGCGGAGTTGAACAGCGGCTCGATCTCGCTGGACTACACGGGTACCTCGCTGATCCAGGGCATCCTGATGTTCCGTGACACCAATGTTGATGGCGCGATCGACGACAACGACTTTGATCTGGTCGCGATGTTCTCTGGCGGTCAATTCGTGCTGACGGAAGATGTCTGGGACCAGCTCACCCCCGAGGAGCAGGCTGCGTTGCTCAACAACGTGCTTGACCTGCTCGATGCCAGTGGCGCCGCGCTTGATACCTTCCTCACGGCACTCTTCTCCGACACCACCGATACGGTTGGTGCAGGTTTTGACACCGAGAACATCGGCGGTGTGATCGATGGCATCCGCGAAGGTGTGCTTGACTACGGCGGTGGCGGTCCGGCACTTGTCGCACCCGGTGGCGCGTCAAACTTGAGAACCTTCAGCAAGGGAGGGAGCCGCTGATGAAAACGACTCAACTCCTTATCGTGCTCGCCCTCTCACTGCTGCTTGCAGGATCGGCTGGAGCACAAAGTCAGAGTGCTGTTCCCTATGGTTTCACACAGCACTTGAACGCAGCCCAAATGGGTATGGGTGGCTTGACGACAACCGTTGCCACCAATGCCCATACCGTGATTTACAACCCCGGCATGCTGACTCGTCAGCCCTTCGCATTCGAAATCACTATCCCGATTGGCATTGACATGACTGTCACCGACATGGCGCAGTTTGTCAATGACAATTCGGACAAGTTCAATGATTTCCAGGGCTTGCCGGAAGAAGAGCAAAGTCAGTTCATGCAGGACAGCCAGGAGTTCGACAACAAGTGGTTCGGTGTCAATCTCGGACCTTTTGTCGGACTTTCTTTTAAGAACTTTGGCATTGCAGCGTATAGCATTATCAGCCCGGATGTGAAGCTGGACCAGGGTGTCCTTGTCCCTTCGGTCGGCATGCGCGGCTACGGTGATGTTGTTGTTGCGGTCGGTTTTGGCAAGACATTTGAAATCGCAGGACGCGACATCGGGATCGGACTGGCCGGCCGTTTTCTGAACCGGATGGAGTTACAGCCACAGCGGATCAGCGCATCCGACATGGGCAATACGGCGGATATTATCACCCAGTTCATGGATGATGCTGCCGATCCGATTTCCGGAATGAGCGTCGACCTTGGTGCCGTTCACACGATTGAGATCGGTGAACCCGGAAGTGACAACAATCTCGATGTCGCAATGGTTATTCAGGATCTGTACGGCACGATCGACGGCGAGTCGCTCACTCCGAACCTGAAGGCTGGCGCCATGTACCACATGCCCTTCGCCGGCAATCCTTTGCTGCGCCGTTGGGACCTGGGCATCGAGTTTGTCGATCTCTTCAATCGTGAAGGCAACAGCTTCTACCAGCGGATCAACATGGGCACAGAGATCAGCGTGCTCGCTGGCCTGCTGAGTGTGCGTGGCGGTTTCCACCAGGGTTACCCGACATTCGGTGCGGGCCTCCGACTTGCTGTTGTAAAGATCGATGTGGCCAAGTTCACACGTGAGATGGGCACTGCACCAGGTCAGGATCCGTCTGACTTCTACTTCATGCAATTCTCCTTCGGCTGGTAAATTCTCCAGTCAGTTTATCCATGCAGAACGGGCGTCCTTCCGGACGCCCGTTCTGCATGGCTGGTGCATGTCATCCTGAACTCAATTCAGGATCCAGATGAGTGAGTGACACTCAAGCCGTTGTGTTTCGCTGCAGCGCCCTCAGACGATCCAACACCTCTTCTGCATGCTGTTGCACCTTCACTTCTTCCCAGATCTCCGCGATTTTCCCTTTCGGATCGATGAGAAATGTGGAGCGGACCACACCCATGAACTTGCGTCCATACATGGATTTTTCGCCCCACACTCCATAAGCCTGAAGGGCCTGTTTCTCCGTGTCAGCGATCAGAGAAATCTGGAGGTTCTGCTTCTGGATGAAGGTACGGTGGCTTTTGCAGGAGTCGGGCGAAACACCCAGGATCACTGCATCCAGGTCGGCGTAGTCATCGCGCAGTTCTGTGAAGTCGATGGCTTCAATCGTGCAGCCGCTGGCGTTGTCCTTCGGGTAGAAGTACAGGACCACCCATTTCCCGAGGAAGTCTGACAGCTTAACCGGCTTCTCATCCTGATCGGGCAGGGTAAACTGAGGCGCTTTGTCACCAACCTTCAACATCATCCCTCCAAAGCATTATGCAAACTGGCGCAGAATCGACTCTGCCGCCTCCATACCTGAAATCGCTGCACCTTCTACACGATACCCCTGGAAGCCGTCACCAGCGAGCAGGATTTTGGGGGTGCTCTTGACCGCTACATGACTGTATGGATGGACTTTCAGCGGCTTGGCCACCTCCCATCGTCTCACCTCCCAGCTTCGGACCGGCGAGAGCAGTAACGCCTTGGCGTTGTCCAGGAGCAGACGTGCAATGACTCTGTCCTCTTCCAGCCAGTGCTCATGGCTGAATTCCGGCATCGCCTGGATGGTCACCGCGGTGCGACCGCTGATCCCCTTCAAATGATTGTCGGCGATCCAGTCGATGTAGTCTCCAGCGATTCGCAGGCCACCCCATTCTGTCAACCCGCTCTGTTCACCTTCGAGAACCGCAAGCAGGGTAATACAGGGTGAATAGGTGACTTCTGCAAGGCTGGCGGCATCCCTGGCGGTCAGCGAAAGTCCGCTGCGAGCAAGCAGATCGAGCGCCAGGGGAACAGGGAGTGTCAACAGAATTGCATCCGTCTCAATCGAATTGCCGGAGGCCGACTCCACAAACAGCCTTTTCCCCTCTTTGCGGAGGGCGGTGACCTCGTAATCGGTCCTCACGTCTATACCTTCTGCCAGCTCTTCAACGAGCGGGAGCATACCGCCTGTACCGCAATAACGGGGGAAACCATCCGGGTTGCTCGAACCACCCTGGATCAGCTGGGAATGAAACCAATCCTGAAGGATGCCCTTCTTCAGCCAGCGTTCGACGATCGGGCGGAAACGCTCATCCTTGACCGTAAAAAACTGCGCCCCATCATCGAACACACCGCCTGCGAACTCACGTGTGGACATCCGTCCACCGAGAGTCGCTTCCTTTTCGAGCACGGTGGTATCGAACCCACCGTCAGCGAGGATGCGTGCGGCTGCAAGCCCGGCAATCCCCCCTCCGACAACTACACAACGATTGATTTTCGCTGTCGACGCCATGACCCCTCTCCGCTTGCAGACTTCGCACGAAACAGAACTTCCAAGCCTGAAGTATGATATCCTCGATTACGGCACACGCAAGCTACCACCCGTCAATGGACAGGACAACGATCCAAACGACTCACACGCGCTGCCCCGGAGCATTGGAATCAGCCTGCCCGGTCGGCCAGACAGTCCTCCAAAGCCGAGTGTAACTCCGGAAAACGAAAGCCGATACCCATTTCCTCCAAACGCTTTGGCGTCGCCCGCTGAGAGGCGAGGAACATCTCACTGCCCATCCCGCCGGGTAACAGGTGCAGCACGAATTTCGGCACGCTCAACCATGCAGGGCGATTCAGAATGCTTGCAACTGTTTCGGTGAACCGGCTGTTTGTGACAGGCTCCGGCGCCACAAGGTTGAGCGCACCCTGCGCCGAATCCATCTCCAACAGCGTGCAGAGCAACTGGATGAGATCCTCTATGTGAATCCAGCTCATCCACTGTGAACCATTCCCGATCTTCGCCCCTAACCCGAGACGGAAGAGCGGAAGCAATGGTTCGAGGAATCCACCGACCGGCGCGAACACGAGCCCGAATCTTGCACGGACAACCTGGATTCCCGTTTCAGCGGCGGGCAGTGTGGCATTTTCCCACTCACGACAAAGCTCGGCGAAAAATCCCTGCCCGCCCGGACTCTCCTCGGTCAGGAGTTCATCGCCGCGGTGACCGTAATAGCCGATAGCCGAGGCATTCAGAAGGGTGGTCGGGCCTGAACCTCTCAACCGCGCCAGCGACTCTGCCAGCAAGCGTGTGCTCCGCACGCGGCTTTCGACCAGCAATCGTTTCTGCCTGCCTGTCCAGATGCCCGAAGCAATGCTTCGCCCGGCAAGATTGACAACCTTTTCGTAGCGGAGGAGTCCTTCCTCGTCGATGTTGCCACTCACCGGATCCCAGGCAATCTCACTCCTGGGATCGGTGACCCGATTCCGCACAAGCCTGCCGACACTGTGCCCTCGCCTCCCCAATTCCTGACAGAGGGCCCGTCCGATCAGTCCACTGCTGCCGCTGACGAGGATACGCATGGCTCAGTAGCTCATGTTGTCCATCTTCACTTTCCCGCGGAAGATCCAGTAAATACTGAACGTATAAGCGAGGACCAGGGGCATGCCGATCAAGGCAATGGTCAGCATCGTTTTCAAGGTTTTGGGCGATGATGCCGCATTGAAAGCCGTCAGACTGTATTCCGGGTTGGGATTGGAATGGATCAGCTCAGGAAACATGCCAATACCAAAGAGCGCCATCAACGCCACCATCGCGACACAAGATGACAAGAACGCTCTGAATTCACGGCCGTGGTGGATCTCGCGTGGGATGTTTGCAATCGCCAGAATGGTCAGAAGCGGCACGACAAAGAGCCAGGGGGACCGCTGGAAGGGTTGGGTCATCTTCGGGACATAGAGCAGGGTTGCGACGGTTGTAATCGTGTACATCAGGAAGAAGAAGATCATGGTCGGTCGAATCCAGTTGCGGATGATCGCGTTCAGTTCCCCATCTGTCTTCATCACCAGGTAGATCGCACCATGCATCATGAAGAGTGCAACAGTTGTGACTCCCACAATCAAGGCATATGGGTGCAGTTGCGCAAAAACACTGCCGTAGTAGATTCCTTCCGCGGTCAGTGGGACACCGTAGGCGATGTTTCCAAGCGCCACTCCGATCAGCAGCGAGGCGAGCAGGCTTGAGACCGAGAATGCGGTATCCCAGAAAGCCCGCCAGCGGGGATGCGCCTGCTTGCTGCGCACATCAATGGAAACCGCACGGAAGATCAACATGAACAGAAGCAGGATGAAGGCGGTGTAGAAGCCCGAGAACGCCGTGGCATAGACCTCAGGGAAGGCTGCAAAAAGCGCCCCGCCACCTGTGACCAGCCAGACTTCGTTACCATCCCACACCGGCCCGATCGCATTCAGCAGGGTCCTGCGATGCAGGTCCTTCTTTGTGAAAAGATGGAGCGCTCCGGTGCCGAGGTCGAAACCGTCGAGGATGGCGTATCCCGTGAACAACACCCCGACAAGCACATACCAGATGACATTGAGATGTTCTGTGCCGCTCATGCGCGCCTCCCCATGGTCGGCAGGTCCTCGTCAAGCGGACCATGCTTGATCTTCTGGTCGAGCAGGAAAATGAAGAGAACGAACAGGCCGATGTAGATCAGGGTAAAAAGGATGAGGGAGCCCAGCACCTGCTGACCGGTCACCACCTCACTCAATCCTTCCGCGGTCCGCATCAAGCCATACACGATCCAGGGTTGTCGGCCGATCTCCGCGGCCGCCCAGCCGATCTGATTGGCAAGCTGAGGCAGCAGCACGGAGAAGACAAGTATCCAGAGCAGCCAGGTGTGCTTGAACAGGGTTCCACGCCAGAGCAGCAGCGCTCCTCCGACTGCGAGCAGGATCAATGTCATTCCGATGGCAACCATCGCATGGTAAAGCTGAAAGACGATCTGCACCGGAGGCCGATCCTCAGGCGCGAAGGCGTGCAATCCCGTAATCGGCGCATTCGGATCGCCATGCACCAGCCAGCTCAGCATACCTGGAATCGTGATGCCATGCACGGTTTCATTTGCCTCATCGACATACCCGATCACCGTCAGGCCGGCGGGCTTGCCGTCCTCGTAAATCCCCTCGAATGCTGCCAGTTTGGCGGGTTGTGTCTGTGCCAGGGTTTCAGCACTGGAATGCCCGGTGAGTAATTGCCCGAGGCTTGCAACAACGGCAACCGCGAGGGCGATCTTGATCGAATTGCGGGCAAATTGCTCGTGCTTCTTCTTCAGCAGATAGTAGGCGGAAACCGAGATCACAAAAAACGCGCCCGCCTGCCACGCCCCCATGATGGTGTGGCTCAAGCGATCAATGCTGCTCGGATTGAAGACCATCGCCCAGAAATCGGTGATCTCCGCACGAAATCCGTTGGCGGTTTCAACGATATGGTAGCCGGTCGGGGTTTGCATCCAGGAGTTGGCGACTACAATCCAGACAGCGCTGAAGTGTGCGCCGAAACAGACCATGATGGTCGCGAAAAAGTGCATCCCGGGCTTCACCTTGTCCCAACCAAACAGCAGGATCGCGAGGAAGCCCGACTCGAGGAAAAAGGCGAAGATGCCCTCTGCCGCAAGCGCGGAACCGAAAACATCCCCGACAAAACGACTGTATCTCGCCCAGTTCGTCCCGAATTCGAACTCCATCACAATCCCGGTTGCAACACCGATTGCGAATGTGAGGCCGAAGATGCGAACCCAGAAACGGGTCATTTGCTGGTAGAGCGGGTTGCGGGTTCTAAGGTACAACCCCTCCATGATCACCAGGATAACCCCGAGGCCGATGCTCAGGGGAGGGTAAATGTAGTGGAATCCAATGGTTACGGCGAATTGGATTCGGGAAAGCAGGAGCACATCCATGTCTGCCTCGCGATCGTTTCACCACAGGGAGGGGACTGGAAATGTAAGGCAGTACATGGGGAGAGGGTAGGCTGACCAGAGCTGAAACGAGACCCTGAGAACAGTATGCTGTTCGAACCTGACCTGCATGGTTGTCGCGGGCGCGACAGGCCCCAGATGCAGGACTGATAGTATCTGCCGCAACACGTTGTGGCGTGAACCCGTTGAGAGAACACCTATCGGGGAACGATGTAGACACCATCGAGTGAGCAGTCGCATCGCCCCGTTTCAGTGCCCAGCTTTTCATTACAGACTCACCATCTCTGTTCAAATTAGAGGACTCCGAGAGTTCGGTCTTCAAATTTTGCGATTTACCTCTTGCATTCTGCTGAACATTTATTCACTCTTACGCTTCATTGCGGCGAGGGACCGGATGGTTAGTATCCAATCGCGATCCCCGATCTCCGAAGATATTTTCTTGCACGCTTATATCCTGCACCTTATACTCGGTCACGAGTATTCGTTCAAGGGGGTGCAGGATGGAAGAGAGAAAGATCACCAATCCGCTGGGTCTTGCCGTGATGGCGGCGCTCCGTGTCGAGCCAAGCCATCCTTACCAGATCGCGGCCACGTTGAAGCAATGGCATAAGGAAAATTCGATCCGAATCAACTACGGTTCGCTCTACACGATCATCGCCTCGCTGGAGAATGCGGGTTTCATCGAAGCGAAGGAGGTGCAGCGTGACGGCGCGCGACCGGAAAAGACCATCTACGCTCTGACCGACGAGGGTACAGCGGAGCTTTACAGCTGGATGCGTGAACTGGTGTGCCTGCCGAATAAAGAATATCCGCTGTTCGGCTCGGCGCTTTCGCTGATTGCTATTCTGCCACCAGAAGAGGTGCCAGACTTGTTGCGGGAGCGAATACGACAATTGGAGAAGAGGGTCGCAGAGATATCTGTAAGCCTTGAGGGGTGCGAAGGCGAAGGTCTTGAACGCCTTTTCACCATTGAAACCGAATATGAGCGAGCCATGCTTTTAGCGGAGAAGGAGTGGGTGTCGAGCCTGCTTCCGTTGATTACAGACTCCCCGGACTTCACCCGGACCTGGAAATCGTGGCATACTGACAGGGACTCGGTTCCAACGATTGGGATTAAAGCAGGAGAAGAGTGACGTGGGGATGGAAAAGGCAGACCTCTCGTCCCTGAGGATTCATCAGGAGAAACGGCAGGTAAGCAGTAGTCCAGTCCGAACCGACCGCAACCTTCGGCGTTGGATCGTGATCCTCCTTGCGCTCCTCCTGCTGGGCGGCGGTTCGGTGGCGGTGGTCTTTCTGAAGGGCAGCAGACCGCTCGAAGTGCAGCTCGGATCGGCAATCCTTCGATCTCCAGCCGAGACACAGTCGATCCTGACCGCGAGCGGATATGTGGTGGCGCAGCGCAAAGCGGCACTTGCAGCCAGTACGACAGGTCTGCTGGTCGAACTGAATGTCCGTGAAGGGGATCGTGTCCAGCCAAACGAGGTGATCGCACGGCTGAAAGATGATGATTACCGTGCGCAGCTCGCTGAAGCGGAGGCATCGCTTGCCGTTTTTGAGGCGGAGCGCAATGAGGCGAGAAACAACCTGAGGCGCAAGCAGGAGCTGGTGGCTTCCGGGTTAAGCGCCGAAGTGGAACTGGAAACCGCGCAGACACGATTTGATCGTCTTACCGCCAACATCGCTGTGGCGAAGGCGCGCATCGACGCGGCGAAGGTCGCCCTGGACAACACAATCATCCGTGCACCATTTGCAGGAACCGTGCTCACGAAGAACGCCGATGTCGGTGAGATTGTCTCGCCCATGGCGGCTGGTGTCGACGCCCGGGCAGCCGTGGTGACCATCGCCGACCTCGCTTCGCTCGAGGTAGAGGCGGATGTCTCGGAGTCGAACATTGAGAAGGTGCAGCCCGGCGGACCCTGCATCATTCAGCTCGACGCATACCCGGGCCGCCGTTACGCAGGGAAAGTACTCAGCATCATCCCGACAGCGGACCGTACCAAGGGGACGGTTGAGGTCAAAATCGGTTTTGACGAGTACGACCACCTCGTGCTTCCTGAGATGAGTGCGCGTGTGACCTTCATCCGCGAGTTGGATCCGGGCACCGCGATCGACACTGCGCCACTCCTGGTGATCCCGGCGGATGCCCTGGCCCGCCGTGACGGACGCCAGGTGGTTTTCCGCGTGATCGATGGCCGTGCCGTCCTGGTTGAGGTGGAGACCGGCGGCACACTGGCCGAGCAGGTGGTGATCCTCAGTGGCCTGAAAAGTGGTGACAGCGTTATCCGGCGAGTTCCGCAGGAATTGCTGGACGGCGCTCCGGTCAGTGTCAGATAAGTGGGGTTGGGGGCAAGGAGACCGTCAATACGACAGGGGAGAAAGCTGCAGATGAGTACTCTGATTGAAGTGAAGGATCTGGCCAAGTCGTACAGCAGGGACGGATTTGAGATCCCCGTCCTCGAGAAGATGAACATTACGGTAGAGAAGGGTGGCTACCTCGCCCTGATGGGTCCTTCCGGCTCCGGCAAAACCACTCTGCTCAACATCATCGCGGGGATCGATCGTCCGACACGGGGCAGTGTGACCATCGACAACACCGACATCACCAAGCTGAACGAATCACAGCTTGCCCGCTGGCGTGCCCACAACATCGGTTTTGTCTTCCAGTTCTACAACCTGATTCCGGTGTTGACTGCATTCGACAACGTCGCCCTGCCCCTCCTGTTGACGAAGCTGAGCAAAGCCGAACGGCGCAAACATGTGGAGACTGCCCTTTCGATTGTCGGCCTCGGCGAGCGGATGAAGCATTATCCCAAGCAGCTTTCCGGCGGGCAGGAACAGCGAGTGGCCATCGCACGCGCGATTGTCACCGACCCACAGATCATTGTGGCGGACGAACCGACCGGCGATCTCGACAGAAGCTCGGCCGAAGAGATCCTCACCTTGCTGCGCCGGTTGAATGAAGAGTTTGAGAAGACGATCATCATGGTGACTCACGATCCCCATGCTGCGGAATCGGCGAAAACCGTCCTTCACCTCGACAAGGGCGAACTGGTCGAGGAGGTTGCATGAAACTCTTCTTCCTCGCCCTGCGTAACGCATTCCGCAGCAAAACCCGCGCATTTCTCACCATCCTCGGAATAGCTATCGCGGTGGTGGCGTTTGGAGTGCTGCGAACGACAGTCACCGCCTGGTATGCCGGGGTCGACGCCGCCGCGGTGAACCGGCTTGCGGTCCGCAACGCCGTCTCCTTCATCTTCCCGATGCCCTACTCGTACAGGGATAAAATTGCCAGTGTTGAGGGGGTGGATGCGGTGTCTTACGCCAACTGGTTCGGAGGGACTTATATCGACCAGAGCCAGTTTTTCGCTCGTTTCGCGGTGGACGCCGAAACCTTCTTCGACCTCTATCCTGAGCTGAAACTCAGCGAACAGGAGTTGAACGATTTCAAGCGAGAACGGAACTCCTGTGTGATCGGCAGCGAGATTGCCACTCGGTACAATCTCGCACTCGGCGACCTGATGACTCTCGAGGGCGACATTTATCCCGGTCAGTGGACTTTTGTCATTCGCGGCATCTACCAACCCCGTGACAAGAACACGGACGCTACCCAGATGCTCTTCCAGTGGGATTACCTCAATGAACGTATGTTGCAGGAGGCTCCTCCTCGAGCAAACTGGATCGGTTGGTTTAATGTTCGTGTGAAGAATCCGGACGAGGCAGCGCTTGTCTCCTCGCGCATCGACGCGTTGTTCGAAAATTCGACAGCCGAAACGATCACCGAAACCGAGGCGGAGTTCCAGCGCAGTTTTATCCAATCCTCCGGTGCGATCCTGGGCGCGATGAACATCGTTTCATTCACAATCGTCCTGGTTATCATGCTCGTGTTGGCTAACACGATGATGATGTCCGCCCGCGAACGGACACGTGAGTACGCCGTACTCAAGACCCTCGGCTTCTCTGTGCCGAAGATCTCCTTCCTGATCCTCGCGGAATCGCTGGTGATTTCCGTGCTTGGGGGTGCATTGGGCCTGCTTCTGACCTTCCCGCTGGTCAGAGCTTTTGCCGCGGCCATCCCCAAGGGGTGGTTCCCAGTCTTCGAGGTGGAGCTGATTACCATCATCCTGCTCACGGTTGCGGTGATCCTGATCGGGGCGGCCTCTGCATTCTTCCCGATCAGGACAGTTGCGAAGAGCCGAATCGCGGACAGCCTGCGGTTTGTCGGGTAAGAGACGGCATCGACACATTTTGAGGAACAAGCGATGGCTATTCCCTTCATTTATGCAGTTGAGAACTTGCGTGTCCGCCGTCTCGCCTCGCTGGTGACGGTTGTCGGCATTTCGCTGGTGGCTTTCACCTTTACCGCGGTGCTGATGATGGCGCATGGTGTCGAACGCACCCTGGCGAAGACCGGGTCGCCGGACAACGTTATCGTTATCCGCAAAGGCTCGAGCGACGAAATATCAAGCTCTGTCAGCCAGGATGCGCAAAATGTACTCGCCACCCTGCCCCAGGTGAGGCTGGATGACGAGGGATTCCCGATCCTCTCCGCAGAACCGGTGGTTGTGATCAATCTGGAGAAGGCGAACGGTGCGGTGAGCAACATCACCGTTCGAGGGGTCAGCAAGCAGGTTGCGCTCCTCCGACCGAAATTCCAGATCGTGTCGGGGCGAATGTTCAACCCCGACCTGCGTGAACTGATCGTTGGCAAACCCATCGCAGAACGCTTTCCCGGATCGGGTGTGGGAAATACGATCAAATTCGCCGGCAATGAGTGGACAGTGGTCGGTGTTTTTGAGTGTGATGGCGGCGGCTACGAGTCCGAAATGTGGGGCAACAATACTCAGTTGATGGAAGCCTTCGGGCGAGGGACAACCGCATCCTCTCTCGCGATCAAACTGCAGAGTGCGGACGATTTTGACGCCTTCGCTGCGGCGATTGAAGCGGACATCCGTTTACAGGAAACCAAGGTGGAACGCGAGGAGGAGTTTTACCGCAAGCAGTCGGAATTCCTGGCTCTCTTCATCCGGATTCTTGGGACCTTTGTGACCATCGTCCTCGGCATGGGCGCCACAGTGGGAGCTGCAATCACGATGTACGGTGCTGTGGCGAATCGTACGTCGGAAATCGGCACGATGCGTTCCCTCGGTTTCAGTCGGCGCAGCATCCTGACCGTATTTCTCACTGAATCTGTCCTGATTTCGCTTCTCGGGACACTGCTTGGCCTGATCCTCGCATCCGGACTTTCCGCTTTCTCAGTCTCGACATTGAACTTCTCATCCTTCGCGGAGTTGACCTTTTCCTTTGCGATGTCAGGTGGAATTGTGGTCGGCAGCCTGATTTTCGGGACACTTATGGGGCTTGTCGGCGGCTTCTTCCCCTCGGTTCGTGCGGCACGGATGAATATCGTAAACGCCCTGCGGACAGGATGATCGGCACAGCCGGACAAGGTGCAAACCCGGGGCCTTCGCCTCGGGTTTTCATTTTCGAGATCGGCTTGCCTGCTTTTTCTTGATCAATTCCTCGTTCTCGGCAAGGCGTGCCCGTATCAGGGTATCCACCAGATCCTCTGGAATTGGCTGTTCACGTGTGAAGTGAATCCCCGCCGCAGTCGTTGTGAAGCCTCTCAACTGATCTGCGTGCACCTCGAGGGCTGATTTGCTCAACAGGTGAAGAGTGCAGTGGTTTTTCGCTGCTGCGAAAGCGACAACCCCTCTGCCATCCAGCTTGAAGGTAGGAATACCGTAACTGATTGTGGATTCAGCGTTTGGCAACAACTTCTGTATCTGAGTGCACAACTTCTGCAAGTCGGCACGCTGCTCTTGTGAAAGTGTAGCGAAGTACTCCTTGAAGCCACTCGGTACGGACTCCCTCATTCTTCCTCCCCTTTGCCGGTACGCACCTGTTCATCCACATCACCCTTCCGCCAATTGCGACCCAGCCCGATGACAACCATCACAAAGCCCAGGACGAGCAGCAGTATCGCAGGCAGAATCATCCAGTCGGGGCGTTCGATCTGTCCGCCGCGCACCAGTCCTGACGGGTACACCATCCAGGCGGCCAGCCAGCAAAGCATCCCGAGCAGATTGAAGAACCAGTGCAGACCGCGCTTCCTCCTTTCAAGCACATCATACCCGGCAGGAAGTCGTACGATATTAAACGGTCTGGTTCCCATCAGGAGGAATACAACTGCGAATAGCACGAGGACAATCGCCCGTCCGGTCTGGATGGAACCGATGATCTCCGTCATGCTGCCTCCACGGTTTTCCGAAAGCGCAAACGCCTCCCTGTAGAAGAGAGGCGTTTGAAAAATGCAAGATCCAATCCCCTACTCCAGCCGGAAACGGATCACCTGCTGCATGCGGACGGAGACTGGTTTGTCTCGCTGGTACCCCGGCGAAAACTTCATTGCCTTGATCGCTTTCGCGCCCGCATCGCCGAATCCAAGCCCGGCGGGCCTTTCCTGAAGAACCGTCACCTCGGTCGGGACTCCCTTGGTATCGACCACGAACCCGATGATGACATCTCCCTCGATCTGTGCGCGTCTCGCCATTTCAGGGTAGAGGTTGTGCCTGGAGAGGTAATTGTAGAGTGCTTCCACACCACCGCTAATTTTTGGCGGTTCCTCGACCAGGAAAAATTCGACCACCTCGTCCGCCGCGCTTTCGGGTCGTGGTGGTGCCTCGATGGACCAGTCGATCTCATCAATATCCTCGAAGGCGAGGTCATCTTCGGCATCCACTTCCGGGTCCTCGACCGGAATCGAGGGGCGAGCGGGCGGTGGGGGACGCTTGATCTGTTGCGTGATCGGGATTTCTTCCGTTTGCAGCACCACTTCCTCGGCCTTCCTGATACTCACCTTGTTCTCGAAATTCTTCGAGAAGAGGAAGGTGAGCAGGACCACCGCCAGTGCTGCAATGAGGCCAATCTCGACCAGCTTGGGATAGAGAAGCCGCGTTTCAGCTTCGGGCTTCTTATAGGACATCATGGTGAAGCCCTCCCCTACTTGAACCGTGTCGCGTAGCTGACGCGAAGTGTATAAGCGTCACGCAATTTCTCCTGGATGTCGGTGACACGACCCATCTCGACATCCCGGTCGATCTTCATGCTGATGACAATTCGTCTGTTCTGGCTGAATTTCTCCGCCATGATCGGCTCGATATCCTCCAGGGTGACGATCTTGTCGTCGATGGAGATACGCTGCTGCTTGTCCACCCAGAGATAGGCGACATTCCTCTTGGTTTCCAGCTTCTCGGTCGTTCTTGCCGCCGGTGTCAGCACCGGCAGGCCGCGGAACTCCTTGAAGACGGTAACAACCATGAAGAAAATCAGGAGCATGAAGATGATGTCCGGCAGCGAGGCGGTTGGAATGCCGGCTGTCGGTTTGGATTTTTTGCCAAAGTCCATGCGCTCCCCCCTACTTTTCCGGTTCCGCGATCGAGATCTTTGTCGCACCTGCGCGCTTGACCTCGTCGAGAACCTGGATGTAGTCGTTGTAGGAAGTGGATCGCTCCGTTTTGATCGACACGATCAGCTTCGGCTTGCCATCCGTATCCAACCCGCGTGACTCGACCTTTCCACGGATGACATCGCGGATCTGCGAAATCTCGGCAGGTTCATCATCGATCAGCACTTGCCCGGCGGAATTGATCAGCACGTTGGAGATGTTCTCCGGGCTGACCTTAAACTCTCCACCGCGATCGGGCAGCACCATCGGGATGCCCTTGTCCATGTCGATGGTGGTGGTGACAAGGAAGAAAATCAGGAGCATGAAGACGATATCCGGCAGGGAACCTGTCGGGATATCGGCACCGCCACGTACTCTTCGCTTGATCATGCTGCTCATCAGACCCTCCCTTCCGGCTTACTTGCCAGCCGCGGAGGCGCCATGCGTTTCTTCGTACTCGACGAGGGTATCGACAAACTCGACCGAGGCTTCCTGCATGTCAGCAACGATCTTGTCAATACGCGACACGAAGAAGTTGTTGAAGAACTGGATGATCATCGCCACAATCAGACCGAAGAGGGTTGTGAGCAGCGCCTCGGAGATACCACCAGCCACGATAGCGGGCGAAATGTCGTTGGCGGCGGCAATCGCCTCAAAGGCACCGATCATACCGGAAACTGTTCCGGTAAAGCCAAGCATCGGGGCGATGGCGATGACGGTCGAGAGCCAGACCAGGTTCTTCTCAAGGAAGGCCAGCTCGATCTGACCGGCATTCATGATGTTCTTCTCGACCTGTTCGATCCCACGGTTCATCCGCTGCAGTCCCGCGTGGAAGACCGATGCGATCGGGCCGCGAGTCGAGGCGCAGATTTCCATCGCCGCCGCAGGGCCACCGCTCTGCAACGCCTGGTTCACCGTCACCACAAACTTCTTCGTGTTGACTGTAGACAGGGTCAGGCTGATCAGTCGCTCGATCGTGAACGCCAAACCGATGATAAAGGTCGCGAGGATCGGCCACATGAAGTCGCCACCCCGTAAAAACAGTTCAACCATCCTGGCCTCCTGATAATGGCGGCAGAAGGGGCGAAACGGCGGTTGGAACCGCAAGCCCCCGTATCCGTTTTCGATGAAAATGCTGTGTAAACTTCAGTCCAGCTATTTTACCCAATGCTGCCAAGTGAGTCAACCGTTCTCCCGGAGCGATGGCTTTCTGGCAAGCTGGTCCGCCTCTCCCATCCGAGTCAGAGCGCTGTCCACTGCGGAGTCTCCGTCGATCAGCACCTGCCAAAGATAATCGCGGCCATTGTAAAGGCGTTGAGCCACCTCAGCCTTGATCTGCATCAACAGGAAATCGCGATCCTGCTGCCACCCATCCGCGTCGAACGTGTGCCCCTCTTTCCTCGCATAGTTCAGAAAATCCGACACCGAACGTTCTTCGAGGCGCCATTCCTTCAAGAACTGTTTGAAGGGCATGGCTGGCCGACCCAGCCCATCCGCATAATCCTGCGCCCAGTTGAAGAGGAGACGGCTGCTGAGCAGACCTGCGGCGTAATTGCTGAGACTCCCGGGTTCAACCAGAAGATCAGGCTGGATTCCTCCCTCAGCGTAAACCACCCTTCCTGTCCTGGTAAAATAGGGTGTTTTCAGGGAGTCCGCAGCATCCTCCTCCGCCCCATTCCGGAGCGAGTTCATCAGGTACTCGCCCAGTCCATGTTCGTAGGAACGCTGAACACATCTCCCTGCCGGTGTGTACCATCGGCTTATCGTGATCCGCACGACACTGCCATCATCCAGCTCGAAGGGAAGTTGTACAAGCCCTTTGCCGAATGTCGGCTGGCCGAGGATCAGGCCCCGGTCATGGTCCTGGATCGCACCCGCCACGATTTCGCTGGCCGAAGCAGAGCCATTGTTCACCAGGACCACCAAGGGCATGTATGTGTGCGTAGCGGCGTCGGTGGACCAGAGGGTGTCGCTTGTTCCTTTCGCCCTGCCCTGAGTGGTGGTAATGATCTGGCCACCAGTCAGGAACCGATCCGCCACTTCCCGCGCCTGGGCACGATAGCCCCCTGAATTGCCACGAAGATCGAGGATGAGCTGTTCCATCCCGTCACCGGCCAGACGTCTGAGTGCTTGTTCCAGTTCGCCCTCGGTGACCGAGGTGAACTGGCTGATCATGATGTAACCGGTTCTCTCGTCATCGAGGAGAAAAGCGGCTTCCACCGAATGGATGGGGATCTTGCCGCGCGTCAATTCGAGCTTGAAGGGTTCACGCCCATTCCGTCGCACAGTGATCTCAACCGTGCTCCCCTCGGGGCCTCGAAGTTTTTTAATCACCTGGTCATTGGTGATCCCCAGCGCGCTCTGGCCATTGATCTCCGTAATCCTGTCCCCGGCACGCAAACCCATCCGGTCAGCGGGTGTTCCCGGGATCGGACTCACTACTGTGAGCAGCTCATTTCTGATTTCGAACTGGATGCCAATCCCGCTGAATTCTCCGTCGAACCGTTCGGCGATCCGAGTCTGTTCATCCGGCGGGATGTAAACCGAGTGGGGGTCCAGCTTCTCAAGCAACCCCTCAATGGCGCCCTCCATCATCAGGGTTTCATCGGGAGCATCGACATAGACATTTTCAACGAGTCGAACGACTTCACGGAATTTGGCGTATCGACCAGGAAGAATCCCCCCGCCTCCACTCAACCCTCTGCCACCGGCAGTGTAGCTGCCGAGGAAGAAAGCGACAAGGAGGGCGGCTGTGATCAACAAGGGACTGCTGGTTCTGCGTGGACGGCTGTTCATCATCGGCGACAGTCCTGACTTCACTTCCGGCTAAGGTCAAAGCAATGTACACAGATCAGCTGGGTCACACCGCACAGAAATTCCTGCTCACGGTAAAGAACGAGTTGCCCCGGCTCAACGGCGATAGCTGGATCGACGCCTGTAGCGGTCACCCGGAACACGCTGGATCACACCCTTCATCTCCAGCATCATCAACAGGGCGCCGAGCCGACTCGTGTCGATTTTCAACAGATCGGCAAGTTTGTCTGCGTGGATTTCTTCAATACTGTCCAACGCTTCAACGACTCGCTGCTCATCGGGATCAAGGTCAGAGAAGTCGGTTTCCAGCTCCAGCTCCTTCTGACCACCAAGGGTCAAACCAAGCTGAGGGGCCAGGTCCTCGATGAGGTCGCCAGCGTGTCGGATGGGTATGACACCCTGACGCAGCAGAAAATTGCAGCCTTCATGCTGCTTGGAGAAGGGATGACCCGGAACCGCGAATACAGTGCGATTCTCCTGGATGGCATAATTCGCTGTAATCAGCGAGCCGGATCGGCTGGATGCTTCGACAACCACTGTACCGATGCTCATCCCGGCGATGATCCGGTTTCGCATGGGGAAATGCTTGTTCTCCGGTCCGGCGCCGAGGAACAGCTCACTGACGATAGCCCCCTTCTGCAGCAGGTTGTCACGCAGCTTGCGATGCTTCGGCGGGTAGAGTACATCCACACCACATCCGAGGACCGCAACTGTATTTCCGGTCTCCTGCAAACTTCCACGGTGGGCTGCGCCGTCGATGCCCAGCGCCATTCCGGAAACCGTACAGAGACCGGCTCGGTCCAATCCAGCGCCGATCTGGTGAGCGATTTCGATACCCGGTTCGGAAGCCGCTCTGCTACCCACGACTGCAACCGCACGATTGTCGTCGGGCAATTGCCTGCCCTGCACGAACAATGCTGCCGGCGGGTTGTGTATCCTGCGCAAGAGTGACGGGTATTCGCTGTCCGATGGCAGGAGGAGCCTTACACCCAATCGATCGGCAAGTTCGACCTGCTTTTCGGCGAAGCCCGACGCGATGGTCTCACGCAGGGATCGAATCGCCTCGTCCTTCAACTGACCGACAGCTTGCAGCGTGGCATCATCTGCACCGAGCGCGGCACGTGCGCTGCCGAAGTTCTGGACGATACGATGGACAGTCACAGCCCCTACCTGGGTCGCCTTCAAGAGGGCGATCACCGCGATGCGTTCTTCGAGAGGTGCGGGTGCTGATCCTGGTGTCGTATCCAACTCCTGGAAGCTACCCTCACCGATCGGCAGGAATTGCTCATCCATAGGACTGCTCATTCGTCATCTTCCCATTCCCAGATCACTTCAGGCCCACCCTCCTCCTCCGATGGATCATCTTCGCTCCAGTGAGGATGCACTTCCGGAATGGGGGCATCACGCAGCATTTCATGCAACCGCAGAACCAGCCCCTCAAGACCCTGATGCTGAATCGCACTGATCGCGAGGTCTTCAAAACCGAACGGTGTGTCCGACAGGTCGGATTTCGTGCGAATGATCAATCGTGGACGGTCCAGCAGATCGGGGTTGAACCCCTCCAGCTCGCCCAGCAGAGTCTCAAGTGTTCCTTCCGGTTCAGCGTCATCCGATGCAATCAGAATCGCGAGCACACGTGTTCGTTCGACATGCCGGAGAAACTGGTGACCGAGTCCCTTTCCTTCGGACGCCCCTTCGATCAGGCCCGGGATGTCGGCCATGACGAAGTTCGAGAAGTCGCTCACACGAACGATTCCCAGGTGAGGAGTGAGGGTCGTAAAAGGATAGCTGGCAATCTCAGGACGGGCCGCGCTCACGACAGAGAGGAGGGTGGATTTCCCGGCATTCGGCAGGCCGACAAGCCCAACATCGGCGAGGAGTTTCAGCTCGAGACGGATTCTCCTCGTCTCCCCCTTTTGCCCGGACGTCGCCTTGCGAGGGGTTCGTTTGACTGGAGTGGCGAAGTGGATGTTTCCCTTACCGCCCTTTCCTCCCTTCGCGACAATCAGCTCCTGCCCCTCCCGGGTGAGGTCACCGATCAACTCGCCGCTTAGCGCATCAAAAACAACCGTGCCGGGTGGGACACGGACAATCTCATCGCGTCCGCTCTTCCCGTAACGTTTGGCGCCCATCCCTTTGCCGCCATGGTCTGCCCGGACACGCTTCCGGTAACGCAGGTCGAGCAGGGTGCCGAGCTGACTGTCGACACGTAACAGCACAGACCCGCCACGACCACCGTCACCACCATCCGGTCCACCCTTCGGGATGAACTTCTCCCGGCGAAACGAGATGGCGCCATCGCCGCCGTCACCGGCAGCGATCTCTATTTCGACACGATCGACAAACATGGGGGCAAGGTAGCTCCATCACCCCTTCGCAGCAAGCGGTGCAGTCGATTCGGGCACTTCACTCCGGTTCAGACAGGTCAGCACTGTTGGACGCAAACCAAGGGCGAAGGACGAATATCCAGAATGAGTGTTGCGGCAGATCCCACGATTTGCCGTCAGGAATCAATCCTTGGGATAACCTGCATCATCCCGGACCTGACCCACGGTCCAAAGAGTTGCATTTGAGCCAACCTCGCAGTCCCGCAATGGACGAATTGTGCTTTTCAGCCACCTGCACTTCACGTAACACTACTCATCCTCGTAGGGTCCGCGCTGGAACCCGCCCAATTCGCCCCTCTGGAGCGATTCCAGCCTTGCCGGCAACTGCTGGATCACTTCCAACTTCTCGTTATCTGTCAACCTGTACCAGGAGCCCGATTCCGACATGTGCCGGCCACAACCAATGCAGTAGCGTTTCACATTGTATTTGCAGATCGAACGACACGGACTTTCGACACCCGCCATGCTGTCACCCTGTTCTCGTTGCCCTTCCCCCCAAACGGCGAAATGTACTCAGCTGATTCGCAGAAAACGAAACAGCCCGGGCAAACCTTTCGCCCGGGCCGAGGAATCGAGACTCAATCGTATCAATGCACAGAACAGCTGATGCAGGGATCATAGGCCCTGACCAGCATAGAGCAAAGCAGTTCGATCTCCTGGGAGTTCTTCCCACGCTCCACACTCCACTCGACCAGGTCACTCATGTCGTGGTGGATGTTGGCATTGTTTTGCGTTGTCGGGATGATGCAGTTCGCTTTCTTGATCCGGCCTTCGGCATCGTAGGTGTAGTGATGGAAGAGGATGCCTCGTGGCACCTCGACCGCGCCGACACCCTGCCCTTTCACCGGTTTCACCTCGCACATGGTCGGTTCGCCGCGCATCTCTTCAAGTTCGTCGATCAGGCGGATGGACTCGATCACCACATGTACACACTCGACAAGCTGGGCGATGTTGTTGTGGTAGGGATTGTGGCTTACGGGCTGGAGACCAAGAAGTTTCGCCAACTCCTGAGCTTCCGGTTCAAGGCGGTGGCTGCTGTTGTTGAACCGTGCCAACGCACCAACCGCATAAGATTCACGGGAGAGTTTCGCCCACTTGCTGGTGTTGTGCTTGTCGAGATACTCGTTGGTCACTTCGAGGTACTGCTCCTCCTTCTTCTTCACACCGTCAGTGGATACGACATTCCCGCCGATCCAGGGATAGCTCCCGTTCGCCTCGAGGGATACAAACTCCGTTTCACGTTTGAAATCGGGCAGCTCGATCTGCTGGAAAACCGGAACCACCGAACGTAAATCCTCGAGGGCATGCGACATGGCGTCACGCAACGCCCGCAAATCTTTGGGAATGGCCTGCACCCCTCCCACATGCAGGGACACCGGATGCACCGCCCGGCCAGCGACCTCTTTGGCCAGATAGTTCGCCGCCCCTTTGATCCGCACCGCGGTCTGAACCAGGTCGGGATGGGTTTCCACCAGGGGCAAAACACTTGGCACGGCGAAAAAGTCCGGAGCTGCGAGGAAGAAGACATGCAGCGCGTGACTTTGCAGTGTCTCCGCATGTTTCGCAAGCAGACGCAGCTTCTCCGCAGCCGGTGGAACAGTGATGCCAAAGGCGTTTTCGGTGGCACGGAGGCTTGCAAGCTGATGCCCCAGGGAGCAAATGCCGCAAATCCGCGAGGTCAGGGGCGCAGCCATCGTGTAGTGTTTGCCCTTGAGGATCGCTTCGAAATAGCGCGGGGTCTCGACAACATCCCAGCGCGCCTCCTGCAGCTTGCCATCCCGCACACGCACCACGATATTCCCGTGTCCTTCCACCCTTGTCAGGTGGTGGACATCCAGTTCGACGCGCATCTTCATTTTACCCCCTCGAACCCGCCAAAGAAGGCAAGCCGTTCGGATACTTCCAGATCGGTGAACCCTTTCTCACGCGCCAGGGTGAAGAACTCCTGGTAGTTGGGCTCTTCTGTCGGTCCACGACAGCCCCAGCAACCCGTTCCGCCAGCAGGACAGGGTGCATTGCACCCACCCCTCGTGATTGGACCGAGGCATAGCTGGCCATGCTCGAACGCGCAGGTTGTGAACCTCTGCTTGCACTCGAGGCAAACGGGATACGCCGGGAAACTCCAGGGAATATCCCAGATCAAGTGCTGAACAATCCGTTCAACCTCTTCCTTGTTCACCGGGCACCCGGGAATCTCCATGTCAACCTGAACCACCTCATGGATGGCGCGGGCAGGCAGGGTTTCACGCGGACTGTTCCCGTACACTTCGCGATTGACATCAACCAGGTTAAAAGCGTTCTTCTGAGCGTTCACACCACCGAAGCAGGCGCAGGAACCGAGGGCGACCAGCACTTTCGCCTGGCGACGGATCTTGATGATGCGTGCAAATTCATCGCTGCGTGTGATCGAACCTTCCACCAGTGCGATATCGTAGTTCTGGCCGAGGTCTGAGGATATCTCCCGGAAGTTCACAATCTGTATGGCTGTCAAAAACGCGAGTAGCGAATCTTCCTTGTTCGCAAGCTGAAGTTCGCAGCCCTCGCAACCGGTGAAGTCGAAAACACCGATGCGCAGCACTTTCGGTTCGATGCCGAGGTATTTCATCTCAATTCCCCCTCAAATCGCTTCCTGCAGGTTCATGACAGTCCAATAGTCGAACACCGGACCGTCGATACAGGTATACGTCGAACCGATGTTGCATCGGCAACACTTCCCCATCCCGCAATGCATCCTCCGCTCGAGCGATACAAACATCCTGTGCATCGGGATCCCCATCGCCGTGAGGCGCGCGCAGACAAATTTGAACATCACCGGCGGTCCGCAGACAATGGCGTTCGTCTCACTCGGATCGACCCGCACCTCGTCCAGCAGGTCGGTGATCAGGCCGATTTCCCCCTTCCAGTTCTTGTCCCCCTGCTCGGCAATCACCCGCAGGTTGATGTCCGCGATACGGTCCCATTCCTCGTACTGGTAAGTGAAGAGGAGGAGATTTGCTTCCTTTGTGCCGTAAAGGATGTAGACATCCTTGTAGTAGGATCGATTCTCAATGACATGGAAGATGGGAGCACGCAGCGGAGCCAGGCCAAGCCCGCCTGCGATCAGGAGAATGTTGTTGCCGCGCATCCTCTCCATCGGGAAGTGGGTCCCGAAGGGACCACGAATCCCGACCTTGCAGCCACGTTTCGCATTGTGCAGGACTGTTGTCACCAATCCGACACGCCGGATACAGAGTTCGATGAATCCCTTGTGAGTGAAGGAACTCGAGATCGAGATCGGGATTTCACCGTAACCGGGCACTTCGACCATGACAAATTGACCCGGCAGGAAGGAGAAGCGCTCCCGTTCGACATCGTCGATGATGCGAACCTGGAAGAGCTTTTCCATTTCCGTAAGACGGATGATGTTCGTGATCTCCGCCTTGTAGGTCTTGTCGTAATGCTTCAACTGGTTCCGTCGATTGAAGTCGAGGGGAAGTGTCATCTCCCGCTCGAGCGTCACATCGTAGGGTTGCAAGATTGGCTTCACGCTACCCCCCCCTCAGCCTGAAGGTCTTTGAGAATGCCAGCCGGGTGGATGCCGGCAAGGCAGACCCGACCACAACGGTTGCAGCCCACACACAGTGGCGATTCGTACGTCTCGGTAAACCCGCGATACTGATGGTAGTATCGGTATTTCAGGCGAGTCGCAGGGTCAGGACGGAAGTTGTGTCCCCCGGCTACACTCGCGAAATCCTTCAGGTTACAGGAGTACAGCTGACGGTACTTGACCGCTTCGGTGTTCTCCATGTTGACATGTTCACCCACACCGTAGCAGTAGCAGGTGGGACAAACCATCGCGCAACTGCCGCAGTTGAGGCACTTTTCGCCCCATTGACGCCAGACATCCGAGTTGAACTCGATGTCGAGCAGGTTCGGGATGTCGTGCAGGTTGAGGGGCTTCTGACGCTGGGCATGCTGACGGCGGACTTCCAGATAGGCGCGGTTGTCCGTCTCTGTCACATCCCGCACTTTTACCCGTTTCAAAAGGTTAAACCCGCGGTCGGAGTTGATCGCCACGAAATAACGATCGCCCAGATCGGTCAGGTACAGCTCGAAACCCTGTGTTACCACATCCGCGCCCACCGAACGGCAGAAACAGTCTTCCAGCGGTTCGTGATCGATCCCCATGATGAAGGTGTTCCGCCGCCTCGAAATGTAGTAGGGGCTGGGGAATGTGCTGCGCGCCAGCACTTTGTCGAGCCGAAGCAGAGCATTGATGTCGCAGGCGTGCAACCCGACCATATACCGTGGTTTCAGACGATACTCGATGGTCTGAGTCCAGTCCTGCTCGCGGATCTGGTAGCTGGACAGGGTCTCACGATAGGGCAGGAAATAGGTCTTTGCGGAGAACTCGGTGGTCGCATATCCCCAATCGATCTCCTCAAACGTGCTGACCGGGAGAAACTGGTGGATGCTGCCGCCGTCCTTGTTGACTCCGATCTGTTTCGGGCCGATCACCTCGTGATCTGCGAGGAGAAAATCGATCAGCCTTTTGAACTCGCTCTTGTCTATGGTCTTGAAGAGCATCGCTCTCCCCCTTCCTCAACGATGCGCCATGATTTCGCAGGTAACATACAAAAGTTTGTGAAGAAAAGATACAAAGCTCCGGGAGTCCACGCAAGGGCAATCTGTTTATTTCGACAAGGGTTAACCAGAAGGACGAACGGGATGCGCTTCTATTTCGAGTGCATCTTTGTGAAGAATTACGCTAAAGCATCAAGGAACAGGACACAAGTACTCTGCTCCACCCTGACAGTTTGGATTTGCCCATGACTCGGACACCAGATCATGCAGAGAAGTGCAGCGGTCAAATAGAGTTTCTCCACCGAGAATTTGATCCTGCCTGGACTGGGTTGAATTCTATCCCTGTCCATTCACACAGTGAATTGAGACAGGACCCGGCGTATATTGAGGCACAGATTCAGCAAGGAGGGGGAGTATGGTCTGGTGGATGTGGGCGGTTCTGGGGCTGGTTTTCCTGATCGGCGAAATTTTGACACCGGGCGGAATCTTCATCATTTTTTTCGCCGCCGGAGCGTTGGTGGTGTTTGTGTTAGAGGCAGTCGGCGTTCACATGCCCTTCTGGGTTCAGCTTCTGATTTTCGGGGTGCTCTCGGTCGGTTCGCTGTTGCTGTTCAGGAAACGGATCCTGCGTCGTGTAGAAAAGAACAACCCGACACATGAGGTGGATAGCGCCGTGGGAGAGGAGGTGACTGCACAGAGCGATATCGCCGTGGGCGGCTCCGGCACGGTCGAGTACCGAGGTACACCGTGGAAAGCGCTCAACAGCGGCACCGTGGCGGTAGCCGTGGGCGAAACCTGTGTGGTCGACAAGCTGGATGGGTTAAAACTGTACGTCCATAAAAAAGTGGCGGTGCAGGGCTGAAGCCCGGGACCGTCTCCCAAAGGGGGATTTCATGAGCGGCGCACTGATTGTCACTGCCATTCTGATTGTCCTGCTGTTGATCCTGATCGCCAAGACGGCGGTTGTGATTCCCCAGCAGAACGCTTATGTCGTGGAAAGACTCGGCAAGTACCACGCCACCCTGCACGCGGGGTTCCATATCCTGCTGCCCTTTTTTGATGCCATCCGTTACAAGCATTCGTTGAAGGAGCAGGCACTCGACATCATGCCGCAGATCTGCATCACCCGGGACAATGTCCAGGTCGAGGTGGATGGCGTCCTCTACCTGAAGGTGATGGACCCGGAGCGGGCCTCCTACGGTGTCAACAACTACGGTTTCGCGATCACCCAGCTCGCGCAGACAACCCTGCGATCCGAGTTCGGCAAAATCGAACTCGACAAGAGCTTTGAGGAGCGTTCCCAGATCAATGCCGCGGTCGTGCAGGAGCTGGACAAGGCGAGTGACCCCTGGGGAGTCAAGGTGTTCCGGTACGAGCTGAAGAATATCAAGCCGCCGGAAGACATCCTGGCCGCAATGGAAAAACAGATGCGTGCGGAACGGGAGAAACGCGCGATTATCCTCCAGTCAGAAGGGACACGCGACGCCGCCATCAACACGGCTGAAGGCGAAAAGCAGAAGGTGATCAAGGAGTCGGAAGCAGCACGGCAACGTCAGATTAACATTGCCGAGGGTGAGGCGAGTGCGATTGTCGCAGTGGCCAAGGCGACCGCCGAGGGAATCAATATGGTTGCCGAGGCGATCCAGAAGCCGGGCGGCGACTCGGCAGTGTCACTGCGTGTCGCGGAGAACTACATCGAGCAGTTCGGCAAACTCGCCAAGGAGAACAACACGGTGATCCTCCCGGCGAACCTGGGCGATATCGCCTCGATGATCAGCACGGCGATGACCTTCATCAAGAAGAATTGAGCCTGAGTCCGGGCTGACTTGCCTGATGTTCAACGCCCTGTCCGAAAGGACGGGGCGTTCTTTATTTCAGCACCTCTGCAGGCCGAGGTACACTCCCTCTCCGCCTGCTCAATGACGGTGATCCAGATGAAACGAATTGCGTCAGATCTTGTGGATCTGACGCAATTCGACGTAATTCTGCTTCAACGATTCTCAGGACCGGATAGCCTGGAGTGCCTCAACAAACCGATCCATCTCCTCACGAGTCCGCTTCTCTGTCACAGCAACCAGCATCCGGTGTTTCATTTCCGGATAGAAACGGTCGAGCCGGATGCCGCCCAGGATACCCTGGTCGGCGAGTCTCGTCACCACCTCTTCCGCCGGGACTGGGGTTTCGAGGGTAAACTCATTGAAGTAAGGCGAGTTGAAAGCAGGCTTAAAAGCTGTCTCGCCGACGATCCGGTCGAAGAGGTAATGCGCCTTGTCGTAGCAGAGCTGTGCCACCTGTCTGAAACCATCCTTGCCGAGCAGTGCGAGATGGATCAGCGCCGCCAGGGCATTCAACCCCTCGTTGGTGCAAATGTTCGAGGTCGCCTTGCCGCGCCGGATGTGCTGTTCCCGTGTCTGGAGAGTGAGAACGTAACCCCGCTTACCGTCACGATCGACCGTCTCTCCCGCGACACGGCCCGGCATCTGGCGCACCAGCTTTTCGTTGACTGTAAAAATGCCGAGGTAGGGTCCACCGAAGGACATCCGGTTGCCGAGGCACTGCCCTTCCCCGGTGGCGATATCTGCACCGTACTCACCGGGAGGGGTGATCATACCGAGGCTGACCGGGTAGACACTCACTGCCGCCAGGGCACCTGCATCGTGCGCCGCATCGGTCAGGGCTTTCGCATCCTCGAGCACGCCGAGGAAATTCGGCTGGGCGAAGGAGAAAACGGCGGTCTGATCGTTGAGACTCGCCTTTAACGCGGTCAGGTCGGTGCGTCCATCCAGCCCGAGTGGAACCGTCTCCACCGTGATCCCATTCGCCGCAGCGTAGGTTTTCAGCACCCTGATCGCGTGCGGGTGAAGCCCTTCACTGATGAGCACACGTTCACGTTTCTTCTGGCTGCGCAGGGCGAGCAGGACGGCTTCAGTGACTGCCGTAGGTCCGTCATAGACGGAGGCATTCGAGACATCCATCCCGGTGATGTCGCAGATCACGGACTGGTACTCGTAAATCGCCTGCAGAGTCCCCTGCGAAACTTCCGGCTGGTAGGGAGTATATGCGGTGTACCACTCGCTGCGGCTCAGGAGTGCGCCCACCGCCGAGGGGATGAAATGGTCATAACTGCCGCCACCGAGGAAATTGATCGAGTCGACAGCCTGACGATTCAGGTCGCCGATCATTTCCATGTAGCGGGTTACCTCAAGCTCGGACATGCCCGGCTTGAGGTTCAATCCGGCACCCAGGCGGACATCTTCGGGGATCGAACGGATCAGATCGTCGAAGCGTTCCACTCCGATCGCCCGGAGCATCTCAGCCACTTGCGTGTCGGTGTGCGGCGCATAGGCCATGGCTGGAAAGCTCCTACGAAATGTGTGCCGTGTACGCTTCCGCGTTCATCAAGCCGTCAAGTTCCGCCGGGTCGCTGACCTTCACCTTCACCAGCCAACCTGCCCCGTAGGGGTCCTTGTTCACAGTCTCCGGGGAGTCTTCAAGGTCGCCATTCACCTCGAGCACTGTCCCGGAGATCGGGCTGAAGAGGTCTGCAACTGTCTTCACCGCCTCGATCGAACCGAATGTCTCGTGCTGCTGGACCTCGTCACCAGCTGAGGGCAATTCGAGGAAGACGACATCGCCGAGTTCCCCCTGAGCGTAGTCGGTGATGCCAAAAGTCGCGGTATCCCCCTCCACACGCACCCACTCATGATCTTCCGTGTACTTCAACTCCTGCGGAACGTTCGCCATCCTCGCCTCCAGAATCACTTGCCGCTGCGTGCGGCCATCCACTCATCCAGAAATGATGTCCAGACCTCGCCCTTCTGGAATGCTTCCGTTTCGAGCATTTCCAGGTGGAAAGGTACGGTTGTCGGAATGCCTTCAACCACAAACTCCTCGAGCGCCCTCCTGGCACGCAGCAAGGCCAGTTCACGTGTCCTGCCGCGAACGATCAGCTTGGCGATCAATGAGTCGTAATGGGGGGGGATTTTATAGCCATCGTAAATGTGCGTATCCACCCGGACACCGAACCCGCCGGGGAGATGGAGTGCGGAAATGGTACCGGGCGCAGGGAGAAAATTGCGCGTGTGATCCTCTGCGTTGATCCGAAATTCAATCGCATGGCCCTCGAGTTTGATATCCTCCTGGGTCCAGCTCAGCGGTTCTCCGGAGCAGACACGGATCTGTTCGGTCACCAGGTCACGCCGGATCACCTCCTCGGTGACCGGGTGCTCGACCTGGATCCGTGTGTTCATCTCCATGAAATAGAACTCACCCTCCTGAGTGAGGAGGAACTCCATGGTCCCCGCGCCGACATAGTTCACCGCCCTGGCGCCTGCAACCGCGGCGTTGCCGAGCTTTTCACGCAACTCCTGCGAAAGTGCGGGTGAGGGTGCCTCCTCGATCAGCTTCTGATGACGTCGCTGGATGGAGCAATCCCGTTCACCGAGGTGAATCACATTCCCAAAGCTGTCACCGATGATCTGGATCTCGATATGGCGGGGACGGATGATGAACTTTTCGAGGTAAAGCTCCGGGTTGTTGAATGCGGATTCCGCTTCCGCACGGGCCAACTCGTAGGAGGACTCGATCCGGTCGGGGGTGTGGACCACCCGCATCCCCTTCCCGCCGCCACCTGCACTCGCCTTGAGGATCACCGGATAACCGATCTCATCGGCGAGTTTGCGTGCCTCGGCCAGGTTCGCGACCGCACCTTCACTGCCTGGAGTGACCGGCACCCCCGCCTCACGCATTGTCTTTTTCGCGAGGGATTTATCCCCCATGCGACGGATAGCATCCGGCGATGGCCCGATGAAGCTGAAGCCATTGTCCGCGCAGACTTCGGCGAACTCGGCATTTTCGGCGAGGAAACCATACCCGGGATGAATGGCGTCTGCACCGGAGATTTCCGCCGCTGCGATCACACGGCGATAATCGAGGTAACTCTTCGGGGAGGGCGCGGGACCAATGCAGACAGCTTCATCCGCAAAGCGGACATGGAGCGCCTCAGCATCGGCTTCGGAGTAAACGGCGACTGTGGGAACGCCCATCTCACGGCAGGCTCGGATCACCCGCAGCGCGATCTCCCCCCGGTTGGCGATCAGGATTTTTGAGTACACGCGTCAGCCCTGGGGATCGATACGGAACAACGTGGTGCCGAACTCAACCGGTTCGGCATTCTCGACCACGATCTCTACGATTGTCCCGGCAGCGTCCGCCTCGATTTCATTCATCAGCTTCATCGCTTCGACAATGCAGAGAGTCTGTCCGGGCTTGACCTTATCCCCAACCTGAACGTAGGGGTCAGCATCGGGGGCGGGTGCACGGTAAAAGGTGCCGACCATCGGGGATTTCACCTCGTGCAGCTTCTTCGATGGGGCTGCGGGTGCTGCAGGCGCTGCAGGAGCCTGAGCGGGAGCCGTGGCAGGCATGGCAACCGCCGGAGCGGACGCCGCAGGCGCAATGAATTGCTGAACAGGCACCTGGAGCGGATCGGCCTTTTTCAAACGAAGGCGGGCCCCGTCACGCTCAATTTCCAATTCGTGCAGATCGCTGGCTTCAAGCAACTTGACCAGCTTGCGCACCTCTGTGAACTCCATCCCTGCTCCCCCTCCCCAGACGGGAAGTTGTAGGTAAGCCGTGCGCGTGCACGGCAGTTTTCAGCTTTCTGGTTGTGTCCGGCCCTGCGGCGAAAATGTGACTGCGCCCCGCGAGGCCGTCATCAGGATTTCACACGTTCGATGTATTCATCTGTCCTGGTGTCGACTTTGATCATGTCGCCTTGGTTTAGGAAGAGTGGCACCTGGACAATCGCGCCCGTTTCGAGGGTCGCCGGTTTTGTCGCAGCGCTCACCCGGTCGCCCTTGTCACCCGGTTCGGTCAGGGTGATCTCCAGCTCAAGGAAGAACGGCAACTCGAGGACGATTGGATTGCCTTCGCTGAAAAGCACCTTGAAATCGACACCTTCCTTCATGTATTTGGCGATGTCCGGGCTGATCAGGTCTCGCCCCATCTGGATCTGTTCATAGGTTTCATGATCCATGAAGACATAATCCTCGCCTTCCTGGTAGAGATATTGCATCTGACGGGCTTCGAGGCGAACCTCATCCACCTTTTCGCCTGCCCGGAAGGTGTTGTCCAGCACACGACCGCTGATGACATCCTTCAGTTTTGTACGAACAAATGCTCCACCCTTGCCGGGCTTCACATGCTGGAACTCAACAATGGTGACCAGATTGTTGTTGAAACGAATCACCATACCATTACGAAAATCAGCCGTCGAGGCCATTTCCCGAATCCTTGACTGTAGTTGACGGAACGAATCAGAATCAGCCCATCAAGATAAAGCCGCTTTTAACCGAGCGCAATCCGGCAACGCGCCCCATCCTCCAGGATTAGTTTGGGAAAAACAACGGTTTGGATTACAGGTAAGGTGGAATAGAGTGATACTTGTAATGCAGCGGAGTGATGGTTACTCAACCAACAACCTCCTCTTTTTGCTGAGGCATACCCCCACCGGGTCGAGAAACGACCATGTTGTGAGGCACGTCTCAGCCACGGTCACTCTACGACACCAGGATAGAAAACCTGTTCTACTCATCACCACTTTGTGGCTCGAAAACACAGTTACCAGAACCTCTCTTCAGCAAGCGGCACACAAACATGATGGCCCGGGTCGCAGAGCACCCGGGCCATACACTCTTAAATGAAGCAACCGTCAGGAACCGATGGTCAGCTCCTTCTGGCGTGCTGTGATTTCATCGACCAGTTGCATCGCAAAATCGGCCACCTTGAGCGCCTCGGGAAGCTGGATGCCGTCACGGCGGCGGACTGCAACAGTCCCCTCTTCCATCTCACGATCCCCCACGACAAGCATGTAAGGGATATAGAGCTTCTGGTTGTCACGGATCCGCTTGTTGAGCGACTCGCTGCGCAGGTCCGACTTAACATTCAGACCGAGACGTCTGAGATGGCTACGCACTTCCAACGCATACTCGCCATGCTTTTCGTCCGAGATCGGCAGCACGACCGCCTGCACCGGCGCGAGCCAGGCGGGAAACTTGCCGGCATAGTGCTCGATCAGGATGCCAATGAATCGTTCCAGGCTGCCAAAAATGGCGCGGTGAATCATCACCGGCCGCTTCTTCTCACCACCGGCGTCGATGTAGCCGAGGTCGAATCGCTGCGGCATCGAGAAATCGACCTGGATGGTGCCGCACTGCCAGGTCCGTTTGATCGCGTCCTTGATGTGAACATCGATCTTCGGACCATAAAAGGCGCCATCTCCCGGGTTGACCTTGTAGTCGATCTTGCTGATTTCCAATGCCTTGATCAAAGCATTGGTCGCCAGTTCCCACTGCTCATCTGTGCCGATCGACTTCTCGGGCCGTGTCGACAACTCAAAGTGATAATCCTCGAATCCGAAGGTATCGTACACCTCGGTCAGCAGCTTCAGGCAGCCGATCACCTCATCCGGCGCCTGGTCCGGAGTGCAGTAGATATGTGCGTCGTCCTGGGTAAAGCTGCGGACACGGAACAAGCCGCTGAGCACACCGCTTTTTTCATGACGATGCACCACACCGAACTCCGCCTGACGGATCGGCAGGTCACGGTAGCTGTAGTACCCTGTGCCAAAGACACGTGTCCCACCCGGGCAGTTCATCGGCTTCACCGCGTAAGCTTTTTCGTCGATCTCGGTGAAGTACATGTTCTCACGGTAATGGTCCCAATGCCCCGAATCGCGCCAGAGCTGCTCGTTGAGAATGAGCGGGGTACGAATGAGATCATACTCGTACTCGTGCAGTTTCTCCTTCAGATAGGCTTCAGCGGCGTTGTACAGAGCGGTTCCGTTGCCGTGCCAGAAGGGAAACCCGGGGGCGACATTGTCGAAATGGAACAGGTCGAGCGCCGCGCCGAGTTTCTTGTGGTCGCGTTTCTTCGCTTCTTCGAGTTGCTGCAGGTAGGCGTTCAGGTCCTTGTCGTTGAAGAACGCTGTGCCGTAAATGCGTTGCAGCATCGGGTTGGTCTCTTTGCCGCGCCAGTAGGCACCGGCGACAGAGAGCAGCTTGAACGCCCCGATCTGCCCGGTGGAGGCCAGGTGCGGTCCACGGCACAAATCGGTAAAATCATCCTGTGTGTAAAAACTGAGCTGCTGGCCTTCCAGACCTTTCAGCAGCTCACGTTTGAAGGTCGCACGTTGGTTGCCGATGATCTCCCAGGCTTCCTCCTCGGAGACTTCCCGGCGGACAACGGGATAATTCTCCTGGATGATCTTCCGCATCTCTTTCTCGATCGCTGGAAAATCCTCGGGAGTGAGAGTGTGTTCCAGGTCGAAATCGTAGTAGAAGCCATCCTCGATGGTCGGTCCGATGGCGAACTCGACATCTTTGAACAGACGCATCACCGCTTGCGCCATCACATGAGCTGTCGTGTGACGTAGTACGTGCAAAGCGTCCGGAGTGTTCTCCTTCTCGATGAACTCGATCTCACCCGCCTGGGGTGCGAGACGGTTCAAATCGAGGATGTCGCCGTTCATCTTCGCGGCGATGACCTTTTTCGGATTCGCGCCGGCCTCCACAATCAGGTCAGCGGCCTTTTGTCCTGCTTCGATGTGTACTGCCATCTCCTGCTTTCCTTTCGGTTGTCCAGCACGGTGCGTACCCGACCAACAATGCCGGTTCTTGCCCTCGCCGGGAATGTGGACGAACAAGGTACGCCTCTCCTGAGAGCCAATCAACGCAAAATGCAGACGAAAAAAGAGATGGGGCTTAGAAATGCTTGTGATTGAGCACTGTATGGATTACATTTAATTACCCCATACGGGGGTAACTTCTTAATATATTGATTATTAATTGTTTATAGCTGAGGCTGAGTGTGTTGGTAAAGGACGATTCCATCATCTTGACGAAAATGGTCAAGATCGGCTTTTCAGAGCGCGAAGTGAAAACCTATCTCGCCTTGCTCGATTGGCCCGGATCAAGCGCGGCGGACATACAGCGTCTGGCTCAGGTTCCCCGTTCAAAGACCTACGAGATTCTCGAAAAGATGGTTGCCCGCGGGTATTGCACTGAATGGAAGGAAGGTGGGAAAAAATTTTACCGTGCAACCAGTCCCGAATCCCTGCAGAAATTGTTGAGCACCCAGTGGACACGTGAAATTGAAAAACGACAAACCATCGCACAAGAAGTGTTTGATGGGCTCCAGGCACGGTACCGCTCCACACGTCTCTATCAGAACCTGGAAAAGATCGAGGTGATCCGGAACAAGGTGCAGATCAACCGGCAGTATATCACCCTATTGAGCGAGACACGGCATTCGCTTGATTCATTCAATCGTTCCCCCTATGCCTGTGTCGAGCCGGATGTGCTTAAAGAGCAGGAGAAAGAGAGTAAACGATGCCTGGATGCGGGCGTTGAGATCCGCACGATCTACATGAGGGAACCGGAGCACTGGGACTGGCTCTATCCCTCGATCCAGCGATCCATTGAAGAGGGTGAAATCGCACGGATTGCCGAGTACCTGCCATTGAAGATGTACATCTCGGATGGAAAGAAGGTGATGATGGCACTTCCCATGTTCGATGGGTCAAAAGACTCTGATTTTACCATGGTTATCCTTGAAGACGCGGGTGTGTGCGATAGTTACGCGATGCTGTTTGAAACGATCTGGGCGACAGCCCTGACTTTGCAAGATGTACCGTACTGACCGGCGTAGTCCTTTCAGGTGGATTCCTGCGCCGAGTTGGTCGGTGGATGTGAAAGAGAGACACAAGGGGGGGACGATGAAGAACCTTGCATCGATTGCATGGATTGTGTTGCTACCGATGGTGGCAATTGCACAATGGCAGGCCCCGATCAACCTCGGGGCGATGATGAACTCGAGTGTCGCAGACAACACACCATCCATTTCAGCCGGAGGCGACTCCCTGGTCTGGGCAAGCTTTCGTCCCGGTGGGATGGGTGGCATGGATATCTGGATGAGTGTGCGTCAGGTAGGTGGCGATTGGGGCACTCCCATCAACATGCCGGCACCGGTCAATTCCACGGGCACCGAGGCAACGCCCTGCTTCAGCTCGGATGGAACCAAGATCTATTTTTCCGCCATAGGACGTGGAGGAGAAGGAGGCTGGGACCTCTTCGTCTGCGAATTTGATGGTGAAAACTGGTCCGAATCGGTCAATCTCGGAGCCGGTGTCAATAGTGCGGCACAGGATTGGCACCCCTACATCACTCCCGATGGCAATCGTCTCTACTTTTCCAGCTCAAGGGGTGATTCGGACGACATTTTCTTCTCAGACTGGGATGGTGAGGCATGGGGAGAAGCTCAGCTGTTGCCTGGGGCTGTTAATACCGACGAATACGATGAGGAATCTCCCTCTCTGGTCAGTGATGGGAGCTTTTTGTGCTACTCCACGGCCCGTCCCGGCGGCCTCGGTGGACCTGACATCTGGGGGTCGTATTACGATTTCGACACACAAACCTGGGGAGAACCATTTCATCTCGGTGATGACCTCAATTCAGGGGAAAATGACCAGTTTCCAGCGATTGCCGCGAATGGCAGCTTCATGGTCATCATCTCCGATCGCGATGGTGGTCAGGGCAACTACGACCTCTGGGAGAGCACCTATTCGGGGACCTATACGGTTTTCGGCATCGTCGGCCTGTCCGATGCTCCGATTGACAGCGCGGGCACCTTGGTGGTGATCGGTGAGGCGTCCACCACGACAAACGTGCACGGTTACTACGAAATCGGGAACATCGCCCAGGGAGAAACCCTGGTTCAGTTCGCGCATGATGGGTACGAACCATACAGCGAAACTGTCAACGTATCCGGCGATGTTGAACTGGATGTCACACTCGAACCAGGTTCACCGCCGACCGGGTTTGACGATGATTTCGAGAACGGACTTTCTGCCTGGATCGGTACCTGGGAGCTGACGGATGCGGAAGCCCACGGCGGCACATACAGTCTCACAGACAGTCCCGGTGGAAACTACCTGCCCAACCGTGAGAAGACCGTCACCATGATCCGGGGTATCGATCTGACCGAGGCCTTGGGAGCTGAGTTGAGCTTCTGGACTCTTTACGACATAGAACAAAGTTTCGATTTCTGCTATGTCGAGGCCACGGTGGATGGAGGTGAATCCTGGGATGAACTGCTTGCCTTGACGGGCACGATCTCTGAGTGGGAGGAGATCAGCCTTGATCTGGGTGGCTATGCCTCGGAAGCAAACCTCGCCATCCGTTTCAGGTTTACATCCGATGGAGCCCTGGAACTGGATGGTGTCTACATTGACGATCTTCATCTTGCCGGATTGGATGTGGATACTACTCCACCCCATGTACGTCATACGCCGATTCCCAAAAGTGTTGCGATCGAGGCGGAGTGCGAACTCGAGTTTGACATACGTGATATCAGCGGGGTTGAAGGTGCGACTCTCTTCTATTCCATAGATGGAAGTGAGGAGGTGCAGGCCGATCCGCCGACTGTAGATGGCAACATCTACACATTTACCATCCCCCAGCAATATGCCGGGTGCCATGTCTGGTACCGTTTGGAAACATCTGACAATGCCGAACCGGTGAACAGCGGGTCGAATGGTCCCTGGGATTACTATTGTGGACGGATGATCGTCTATGATGATTCATATCCAGAGTTCATTTACGACTTCGGGTACAACCAGTCGATGGGAGTTCGTTTTACCCCAGACGAAACAACCAAACTGGCAGGGTTGCTTTTCAACTTCTACCGTGATCCTTCCCATTCGGTAGACTCGGTCGATGTTCATGTTTGGGACTACTCCGGGACAGTACCAGGAACTGACCTGATCCAGTCGAAAGCAATCTACCCGATTAACACACTCCAGACCCCGCATGCTTGGACTTTTGCGGATTTGAGAGAACGGAATCTTGAAGTGAGTGAGGATTTCGTTGCCGGATGTGTCTTCCGCAGTGTCTATCCCGTAATCCTCGGGGATTCACCGGTAGCAGCTGAACGATCCTACGTTCGGGTGAGCCAATGGGTCCTTGCGAACCAAGATTACTATGTCCGGGCCATTGTGGGGGATTTTCCGGAAAGCGCGGTGAGTGAACCTATCGTGACACTTCCATCCACATTCGAGATGGCCGATCCCTGGCCGAACCCATTCAACAGCTGGTGCACAGTACTGTACCAAGTTCCGTACGACAAACATGCTGAACTTGTGATCTACGATATGTTGGGACGACAAGTGTTGCGTGTCCCGGAAAGTGAAGTGGGTAGTGGCATTCGACGCTATGCCTGGGATGGCTGCTCTGCGGATGGGAAATCGGTTGCATCCGGTGTTTACATCATCCGTCTGGAGGCCGCTGAGGCTCATGTGGCGAAAAAGGTTGTATTCATTCGATAGGGGGCATCCGCCGCACCCCATGACAACCTGATTTCCTATGCGAGGACGGGCCTGGGTATCCAGGCCCGTCAGACCGCTGACATCGGACGTGGGTGTCTGACAGAATAGGATCTCAGGATCTCGGATCAAGGAAGGAGAAGCGGACTCATTGCAGAATTACTAGCAACTTTCGAAGCGAATTGATCCCCCTGAATGTCGCACGGAGGGATAGGGTGCGTTCAAGAACTGCGTTTGAAAAGGTGGATTCGCTTTGTTTCTTCAGGCAATGCCAGAAAACCTCCCGCCCGAACGTACGAAAAGTGTCGATCTCAGTCGTGAGCTTCTGCAGACCGGCTTCCTGTTCAGGGCTCATGAGCGCCTTCAGGAAGGCAACATTTAGTGCGCCTGCATCGGCAATTTCGGAGGCAGAAAAGGGCAGCTCCTCCATCATTGTTCGCAGCTCGTCCGGTGTGCGAATGAACGTCACGACCTCATAACCAAGCGAGTTGTGCAGGTGCTGCTCTATCCGCTCCTCAAGAGCGGCAGCATCCTCCTCCCCACACGTGAAAACCACATTCCCGCTGGCGATAAAGGTGGAGACATCGTCGAACCCCATCTCACCAAACAGGGTTCGCAACAGCTCCATTTTCACAGTATGCCCCCCCACGTTGATCGCTCGAAAGAGTGCGATGTAACGTGGCATCTCTCTCTCCGGATAAATTAGTATCACTGCCTGTCGATGAAGTCACCGCGACCACAACCTGTCATTTCACACGGAAGGTGCGGAGGATCTCTCGTCGATTCCCGACCTTGTCGACCACCAGCAGACGCCAGGAGTGAGTGCCGCGTGGAAGGTTTTCCCACGGCCGAAATGAGATCGTCTTGGCGTCCGGATCGTAAACCCAGATCGTGTTTTCGCCATTCAACTCAAGTCGGCATGCTTTCAAATCGAGATCGGACAGATCGTCGACCACAAGTGCGGAGAGCAGAGGTTTCCTTGTGGAGGCAAGCGCGCCGTCCTGCAAACTGACTCTCGATATTCGTGGCGGCACTGTATCCCGTACAACCGAGAATGTCTCGAAACTGAAAGCCTCCCCCTTCAGCACGAATCCATTCATCTCGCGTTGGTTGCCCAGCCAGGTCCACTCTTCGAGCTGCCCCTCTTCACGATACACAATCCCGCAGAGGCTGTCCCAGGGCGCATCATCGGCGGTGAACGCCACCTCGAAGGGACGCTGGAAGGGGTGGTCCATCGGGTGGAAGGCGAAAAGTGGGGTCAGAGTGTTACTCTCCGACGGGAGTTTGGTCATTCCTGCGATCAGATCGAAATAGAGATCGCCCGGGTCGAAACGCAGCTCGACTCCCTCAGACGGGATCGACCAGCGATCGGATTCTCCGGCGCGGAACCCAGCCATCCGTATGACACGTGTGTTCGTGTGGATCTGGCCAGCGCGATTCTGCACAACCGCAATAAACTCCGCCGGTCCTCGGAAGGAGAGCGGCACTTCCCCGCGTCCGATCCAGATATTCTCGGCATGACGTGTGAGTGTCAAGGCGTGCGCGAAGGGTGCAGCCCGTACCTGAACACGATCCGCCCAATCCGGAACATCTCTCACACTGACCCGCGCGACACGTCCGATCAGACGAATATCGATCTCGAGGGAGGGGTCCTCGAAGACCTCGCCCCGCAGCGGCCTGGAGGGTCCATTCCCTGCCGCAGGTAAAAGCACAGGTTCACGCTGGGAGATCAACGTCCAGGAAGCCTCGGTCGTGTTTCCCGAATTGTCGGTGACCCTGAGACGGATTTCGTGCTTGCCAGGGTCGAGAAGACGCGAATCGATTACGCCACCGGGCAGGGAGCGATCGTAGAACGGCAACTCGTTCCCCGGCAGGATATAAAGCCGTCGAAATCGTTTGTATCCGACTCGCCAGAGTTCGTAATCAAAATCAAGCCGTGACTGACGGTTTAAACGGTAGTTGAACCTGGATGGTTCACTGCGGTGACGCAATTCTCCATTCAGGAATAGCTCGATCGAGCGCACACCCAGCCGGTGCCAGCCGCCGTCCTGCCAGTCGAGAACTTCCGCGCTGATGCCCACGCGGCCATAAAAACTGACCGGCTCGGCACGGTTCCCATTGACCCAACGGACCACCGGAAGCATGTCCCCTTCCACCTCGCTTGACCCATCAAGTGGACGGATCGAGAGGCGGCGGACAACAGGCGGGCGTGTGTCCCGGACGATAAAACCATCCAGCGCAGGGTTATAAGGTTCCGCGATCCCATTTCTCATTTCGAAATGGAGATGCGGCGGTCCTGCGCCCGTATCACCCGTGTAGGCAATCAGCTCACCCTGACGGAAAGGCAGGTCGTTTCGGCCAAAAAAGAGTTCGACTTCGTACTGACCCTTGGCGATTTGCTCGGCACGGACCCGCTCTTCGATCCGTTTATCGAAGGCTGACAGGTGGGCATAGACCGCGATTCGACCGTCCGGCAGCTCGAGATAGACTGCCTTGCCATATCCGCGAAAATCGAGCTTGACACGTGTCACCCAGCCGTCCGCCACCGCGTAGCAGGGGTACCCGGCTGACCCTGAAGTGGAGAAATCCAGCCCGGCGTGAAATCGGTCCGGGCGCGGCTCGCCGAATGTGCTGGTGAAGCGGCGGGATGAATCCGTTGGCCAGCGAAGTCCGGTGGTCGTCATCGGCTCCGGTTTGGCACCGATGGAGAGTGAGGGCGCAGCGAGGATCAGCACCAGGGCAGTCAACGTTAACAGGAGAGCCCGCGTTCCGGCATAGCGGAGGAAGCTGAGTACCGGTGGCCTGGAATAGGTTAGAGTCGTGTCTACCATGCGCACCTGCATCAGCGCTCAGGTGTCGTCTGCAGGTACTTCAGGATATACGAGGCATGGCGAGAGGAGGGGTAATCCGCAAGCAAACGCAGGTATATTTCACGCGCCTTCACCGGGTTGCCAAGTTTCTCGTGGCAGTCCCCGATCTTGTAGAGCGCGTCCTCACGCTTGTTGGTGCCGGGAAATGTCAGGACTCGGTCAAACTCGAGGAGCGCTTGCTCATACTGTTTCAGGTTGAAGTAGGCTTCGCCGATCCAGTACTGGCAGTTGTCGGAGAGATCGTTCGTTCGGTCATCCGCGAGCATCAGGCGAAAATGACGGATCGACTGGGTGAATCGCCCTTTGCTGAACAGGGAGTAACCCTCGTTGTAACGTGCGGTATAGACCGGTGACGCGCCGAAGGCAAAGCCCGCAGCGAACAGCAGGGGGATGACCAGGAAGATGAGGCGTTTCATGAGATATTTCCGGATTACAGAGCTGCTGACCTTTCCTGTCCCGGGCAATATATCGGTCTCCATGACGGACGGCAAGGAAAATGGAACGGAGGGCGGGACCCAATTCAGGCGGGTTGCATCTCTATCGGGCTGGCGCAGACTTCAGCGATCCTGCATATGGCTGCTGAGAGTACCTGGGACCGCAGGTCTCCAGGAGTGTCTTGACAGCACAACCAGAAGAACCTTGCGGTAAGTCCTTGTTTTCTTGAAAAGAAAGATGCTTATACGAAAGGCAACAAGTCTGTGTGTGGTCGCTCGCAATTTTCGCCTGACAAGCGCGGCAAATTTCTTTTCAAGAAAACAAGGTTCGTTTAAGATGTCTCCATCAGAGCTGTCAAGTCGCGCCGAGAGACCGCGCTACGCTTGCCTCTCAGCGAACTTGACGGCTGGATTCTTGCACACATTCTCAGGAGGAGCCTTTATTTCATCAAAACCGCCTTCTTCACCACCCGAACCGGCCCAGCCTCCACGACGATGAAGTAAATCCCGGAGGCAGCCTGGCGGTCCCCCCACTGCAGGTGATGATACCCGGCCGGACGCAAGCCGTGTTCCTGCTCGGCAATTTTCCGGCCGAGAACGTCGAAGACGGTCATCCGCACCGGGGCAGCACTGGGCAACGCAACACGCAGGCTCGTGATCGGATTGAACGGATTGGGATACAGCTCCGATACCGCGAACTCCCGCGGGAGAATATCCTGCTCATCCACAGCGAGATCGTACATCGTGAAGCTGTAGCTCTCGTTCGAGGGGGTCTCATGACCACCCGTATCCCTTGCGATCACGGACCAGGTGTACTCCTGGAAGGGTGCGACTGGAAGTCCTTCCGCGGCCAGGTCAACCTCAAGGCTCCGCTCAGTTAGATCGTCGAAATGCACGAGCACATCATCCGATTCGATGCTCAGCTTGTAGAGGACCTCCCCCCCTTCTGGATCGACCGATTCCCTCCATTCAAAGGTCGGAACTACGGTCGAGACGACACTTTCATTCGCGGGCTGCATCAGGGAGAAAGGACCCGGCGGGTTGTCGATGGCAATAACAGTGAATGTCGCCTGGTCGCTGTCGCTCAATCCCTCCGGATTTGTGGCCGTGAAGGTCAGGGTTTCGCTTCCTTCCCACTCCATCATGGGTACGTGGATGGTGACCACACGTCCCGCAATTCCAACCGCCAGGTCGGTTGCGCCGGTCACTGTCCAACTGATTCGGTTGTCCGCCCACACCTCGTCCGTGACATAATCATCCAGGTTGATGGATGCGAAGAACTCGCCCTGATCGATGGACTGGTTGGGGATGTTGGAAACAACCGGGGGCAGGCCCCCGGCGACAACTGTCAGCCCGACAGGGATTGATACCTGCGGGAGATCGGGGTCATTCAGCAGGAAGGTGAGAGCGCCTTCATACTGCCCGACCATCACCTGCTGCGCTGTGACGGTGAATCGTGCCTGCCTTGTCTGATCGGCCAGCACAACGCCGTTGGTTGTATGGGCGAGCAGCCAGATGCGGGGGATCCACGTGCGGACTGTCAGCCCATCCACGACATAGGCTGCATTGTGGACAATGGTCATCCCCTGTGTACCATCCTCGTTCTGGAAACCGATGGTCGCTTCATCGAGGCGGACGCTCCCCATCTCGGCATAATTCATGTAGAAGGTACCGCTCGCCAGCAGGACAAGCTGGAAGGTGTATGGGCCGCCGCGTGGGGTTGTCGATCCCCATCCCGGCATCTCCACCCAGGTCACGACAAGCGTGTCATTCTGCCCGGCATGGACATGGATACTCCCGCCACGTTCCAGGTCCAGATCGTCCCACCAGGGAGCGATAAAGGCCCGGGGTGTGTTGTAGTGTGGCAGATGTTCGCTCGGCATGGGCAGGTTGCGCCAGGTGGAATCCGGCGAAAGGTCTTCGCCATTGAACGTGACAAATCCGTTCGTATTAATCCAGAGCTGGCTGTAATCGCCCTCGTAGAAAGGAAATACGAAGGGCAGATCAATCGCCGGGAAAAAGTCATCATCCGGGTCGCCGAAGAGGACCGTTTCAGGGTCGAGTGCTTCACCAATCTCTTCATGCCACTGAGAGGCTGGCCCTCCCGGTTCGTTTGAGTCGACCCAGACATACCCGAACTCATCCGGTCCGCCTGTGCTGAGTAGTGGTATCACATCATCGAGCCGACTCCACTCTTTCTCAACTGCGCGTTTACCGTGCGTGGCAGTCCCACTTCCCTGTGAGGATTCCCTCTTCCGGGATGCAGTTGAAGGATTTGCTCCGGTCCCATCTCGGCGCAGTGGACGAAGAGTCGAGACCACTTGGCGTTCCACGCCGAGACGCGATGACCATTCGCTGATCCCCACTTCCCCACCCTCAATGGCGAGGCTCCAGGTGAGCGGCGCCTCACCGATGTTGGTCAGTTGGACCGAATCGATTTCGCTGGTACCCCACACCAGGGTGACATCAAACTCATCCGGCGAAACCTCTGCATGTGCAAATCCGGAGGTACCGACGACATCGTCGGAGAAGAGAATCGCCCGTCCGGCGGTCAAGCTTGCAGCTCCCGGCGCGTATCGCTGCCAGTAGCCGTACTCGATGCCGTCGAGCTGGTCGGGACTTTCAATCCCGATTGTCGCGTAGTCGTTGTCTGACGATGCGGAAGGTTGCAGCGATACCTGGTTGTACTGGAAGAGGATCCGCCCGTTGCCTGTGGAGGTCGGCCAGTAAGCGGTATCGTACAGGATCGCCTGGAAAAACTGGTTGTTGCCGTTGGTTGTCCGGCAGACCCAGGTTACGATAAACCTGCCGGTCACCTCGTCATACGAGGTGTAGACACCGCCATTGTTGGTTCGCAAGTCATCCCAGTAGGGCGCGATCATGGCTGGAGGACCGAGCGGGTTGGGGATCGGCCAGTTGCGGAAAAGGATGATGGATGGGCATTCCCCCATGGCTATCCAGCCATTCGTGCAGACCGTCGCTGTCGTGTAGGTCTGCCCATAATAGCTGAACGGGAAGGGAAGCGGAATCACCATCGAAGCGTCCGCCTGATCGGATGTGTCATTGAGGTTGAGACGATTCGACGTGGTAGCGATATCGACCCACTCGTACTCCGGCGCACTGGGGATCTGGGTGTCGGTGTTGTCGACCGCCCAGTAGCCGTAACGGTCCGGTCCGGTGGCACCGACTGCAGAAAAGTCCCCGACATACGCCTCGAAACGCACCTGGTCTGTTGCACCGGAGGCATCCACCAGGTCGAGGATCAGGGTGAATCGACGTCCGAGGGGTGTACCTGCTTCGATAGTCACCTCGAAGGGAGTCGAGTTGTCCCGTGTCTGACCAACCCCAACTGTCCCGAAGGAACAGGCTGTGGAGGAGGTTGTCACCCACGGTTCCGGCGAACTGAGCTGACCCACCAGCCCGGCAGCATTGACCGACCCTCGATTGACAATATCCACATACAAATCTGCTGTCTCGCCTGGCATCACACGGCCATCGCCTTCAGGATCAATTTCCGGCCACTGCGATGCGACCTCTATCGCGTAGGAGACAATCTGGATCGGGATCGCGCTGATCTGGTTGCCTCCCACTGTCAACAGGAGTTCAGGCACCGAGCCATTCTTGACCCACTCCGGGATGCTGACAGTCACGTCACCTTCAATGACTGCGGTCCCGCCGGCGGCAATGCCTGGGATGGTCAGGGTTGAGCCATTGACGATCTCGATACGCTCATCATCGCTGCTCAGCGTGGCGTTCAGCTGCCCCGTTGCGGCAGTCCCGAAGTTTTCAAGTACCAGCGTCAGGTCGAGGGTCTCGCCGGGATTCGCAACACCATCGCCCGTTCCGCCATCGTCAATTGTGAAGGATTGCACCGCGACATACTGCAAGCTGGCGCTGCTGGTGATCGGGGATTGGTAGGGGACCACGTTGTCGCCAACAACGGTGAGCATCAGATCATCCAGGTCCACATCGTCACCAATGTAGAGCCTGACATGTCCGTCGCTGCCTAACCGTCGGCTGTCAACCACTTCCGCCGGGGTCGCGAGGGTCGCCCAGATGAGGTCGGGCCACTCGCCGGGGAGATCGACTTCGACATCGATGTAGTTGCGTCCGAGCGGAAGCACGCTCTCATGGGTTACAGTCGGAGCCTGGGGTACGCCGAGCCACACCCGCAGGGCCGGGTCTCCCATCAGGTTGTTCCAATAGGAGAAATCGTTCACACCGCTGGCATCCCCGGTCCCGACATAGGCGTTGTAGAGCTGGTTCTTGCCATGGACAAGCGCCCATCCGAGACTGCGGATATTTTCAAGTGTCATCGCCGAAAAAATGCCAGCATCGACAATGTTGTTGAAACGTGTGTGAGTGGATATGGTCCCCGTACCGATGCAGGCGACTGCCCCACGGGGGGAGGAGGGTGTCCCGGCACGGAGAAATCCTTCCGAAAGTGCGGAGGATTGTGTGCCCCATGAGCCTGTACCGCAGGTGATGGTCACCACCACGGGTAAACGGGTACCGTTATTCAGGCTGTTCAAGTTCGAATTTGTCCACCCGCTCATCCCGATGTAACCGCGGTAGTTGACAAAATGGGTGCCCGCGTTGATCGAATTGATGATGAAACTTGGGATAGCCCCGTCGCCGCCGGCCATGGTATACCACATGGTGTCGGTCGGAATCTCATGCTGGCCGAACATCCATTTGAGGGAACGGTTTGTCTGGATCGGACTGATCCCGGAACCGGAACCCGCCGCCAGGCTCGCCTTGTTCAACCAACCCGGATTGGCAAGGTATACATCGCGCTCGTAGGCAATCGTCTTGGAGATGGCGGTCACCAGCTCGGTGTTGGTCTGGGCGCTGAAACGACCGATTGCGACATCGGCGAGGATATTCCCGCCATCGAGCATGGTGTAGTAATGATCCGAGATACTGCCGGAAGGGCCGCCGGGGTTGTAGCCCGGCATCGAAAGGCCGCCGTCATGATCACCGACCATCAGGATGTAATCGAGCGGAAGCTCATCTGCCAGATTGTAATGGGATTGAACGAGGGATTTGATCGCGGTGGAAGTCTGCGATGTCGGACTCGCGTAGACAACCTTGTACCCCTGCTGCCGTTTCCAGGTGATATAGGGCTCGAGGGTCGTCTGGAGATTGGAGCGTCCCACGATCAACAGCCGACCGACAGGCGCAACGACCTGGATATCGATTTCGTCCAGGTTCATCACATTCGCCTGGAGGAAACGCATCCCTTCCGCGGTGACTCGAATCGGACCATCCGCACCACGTGCCCGGCTGTCCTCTCCGCTGAAACGGGCAGTGATGTTCAGCACTTCAGCT
>Ga0068713_1000739_pt1 | contig 53843 bp, 55 predicted proteins | sample MTBAKSrepl2MetaG_FD_62223 | JGI IMG/M metagenome (GOLD analysis project Ga0068713, IMG submission 62223) | Enrichment culture microbial communities om Arthur Kill intertidal strait, New Jersey, USA, that are MTBE-degrading - MTBE-AKS2 (Arthur... | ecosystem: Environmental > Aquatic > Marine >... | reverse complement strand
AAACCTTCCTACTTCAAACAGCCTCTCCCCGGTTTTCCGGATCCGGTGATCCGCGGCGGGATCCCCACCTACCCTGTCTATCTGGATGCCAGGCTGCGTGCTGCCATGGAGCGCCTCATGGAACACCTCTTCCGCTCCTACCGCGACGAGAAATACCGGTTCAGGTTTGAGTTCGGTTCGGTGAAGCGAAACGACGGGGACCTCTCCTCTGTCCAGGAGTATGACTACAGAAGAGAGCTCTACAAAGCTCTGGAGAATATCCTCCATTATGATGACCGGGGGATGTACCTGAATCTTTTTTTTGTTGCCCTGTGCACAGCCTTTTCCGCTACTGTGAGACGACATTATGCCAAGGAGGAGGCTGTCTGGCTCATCAATAATATCGTCTATGACATTCACCGGCAAGTCCTGGCCAAGGCGCTGAAAACCTTTGAATTGAAATATCCCTTTCTCTACAAAAATAATTTTCTGCACATGAACAAAGAACTCGTGGAGTTTATCATCCGTGACCAGCTGGCCTTTTTCGCGGCGGAGGCAGAGGCCGGTTCAGAAGAGTTCCTTTTCCCCCAGAGCAGTTCTCTGATCAACTCGCGTTTTCTCATCTCACAGGAAGCCTTCCGGTCCATCAGGGAGATGATGAGAAAGACCATGGGCGTTATGGCCAGACAGTCCCGTTATGAATCTCTCTACATGAGGAAGGGAATATCCCGAAAGGATATCGAGACGGGGAATATCGACAATCTCAGGGTGCTCACGTTTCTCCTCCGAAACGACCATCTTCTCGGGCAGTTTCTCAAAAGCAGCTGCCTCAAAGCAGAACAGGACAAACTCCAGCTCTCGCTTCAGGAGATCCTCTACCTGTATGAGGATATCGTCAAAGCGCGGAAGCGTTTCCTTATCCTGACTCTCCTCAGGAAGAAGATCTATCTGGTGGAAGGCAGCCGCGATGTGGAAAAGATGAGTGAAGAGTTTCAAAGAGGGGAGCTGTTCTGGTTTTCGGAGAATCATAAAGTCCATCTCCAGATCGTCCCCGCTGCCATCTTTTTTCTGGATATCAGGAATTTCTCCCAGAGATCCAAATTCCTTCACCCCGATGAGACCATCCGCCAGCTTCATGTGATCTTTGACCCGATCCCCGAAGTCTTCGGACAGTACAACGGTTATGTGGACAAGATGCTCGGCGACGGAGTGATGGGGGTCTTCAAAGAGGGGACGGATCCCAGAGCCTATGCTCTTGCAGCCATCCGGTCCGGGATCATGATCTATGAGCATTTTCTCTCTGTCCGGAGGGAGACCGATTTTGAGGATATCGGCATCGGGATCCACCTGGGAAGCGTCTCCATGGCTCAGCTTGGCCAGCTTACTCCCATCGGGGAGACTGTGAATATGGCGTCCAGGCTTTCAAGCTCCCAAAAGAGCACGCCAGAGTCGCTTGACGGAGGGATGGATGTGGTCCATGGAGCCACCTATGTCATCGAAGAAAAACTGAGCAAAGGGAAAAAGACAGCAGACGGCCTCACCCGGCGCGTTCATGTGAGCGAATCAGGGGAACTCTTCAACCGGGGGATAGCTGTGAGCGGAGAAGTGTTCGATACCCTGAAAGATTACTGCCCCATGGAGACCATCGCGGTCAAGGGTTCCTACTGTTATCTGGCCTATGACAGTGTCATACAGCGCAATATTATCTTTCTCATGGCCGGCCGGGCCGAGCTGAAAGGCTTCGGGAAACAGCGTATCTTTGAAGTCCTCTGGGATCCCGAATCTGTGGCTCTGGTAAAGAAAAACGGGCAATCCGACAGGATGGGCTCACTTCTCAATGAATGGATGAAAAAGGGGGAGGATGGATCTTAAAACAGTCTCTTTTGAAAAGGGGTCTCTGAGTGTCCTGGATCAGCGGCGGCTTCCCCTTGAGGAAAAAAGGGTCATTCTCAATACGGTCAGGGATGTCTATGAAGCCATCACCCGCATGACAGTCCGGGGAGCCCCGCTCATCGGGATCGTGGCGGCTTTCGGAGCGGCCCTTTCCATCCGGAGCCGGGGAAAAGACTGGGAAGAGGACTTCCGCCGGGGGGTGGACCTTCTGTCAAGCTCCCGTCCCACGGCAGTAAACCTGTCATGGGCCCTGGACCGAGCCATGAGCGTTTTTAATACGCATCGTTCTTCAGGCCGTCAAGCCACGTTCCAGGCCCTGCTGCGAGAAGCAGAGGCCATCCGCGGGGAGGACGCCCTTCTCTGCAGGAGGATCGGAGAGAACCTCCAGCCCTTTATCAAAAACGGCGGGAAGTATCTCACCCATTGCAATGCCGGAGCTCTGGCCACGGCCGCCTACGGGACGGCTCTTTCCGGGTTCTACGTGGCCCGTGAAGAGGGGAAGGAGATCTTCGTCTGGGTGGATGAGACCCGCCCCTGGCTTCAGGGGCTGAGGCTCACGGCCTGGGAACTGAGTCGGGGGAAGGTCCCCCACAGGGTGATCGCTGATTCAGCAGCAGCTTTTCTTATCGGCCGGGGAGAAGTGGACGCTGTCTTCACCGGAGCAGACCGGATCGCCGCCAATGGGGACACTGCTAACAAGATCGGGACATATGCACTCTCTCTTGCCTGCAGAACCCATGGTGTCCCTCTTATCGTGGCAGCCCCGCGCTCCACGCTGGATCCCCGCTGTCCACGAGGGGAGGAGATCCCCATCGAAGAGCGGAGCGGAGAAGAGATCACCCGTATTGCCGGGATCGGTCCCGGTGATGAAGAAGCCTATAATCCCGCATTCGACGTGACTCCTTATGAACATATTACGGCTATTGTGACCGAGGAGGGGGTATGGCATCCTTAGCTTCAAACCATCGCCTTTTTTTTCTGGATGATCTGAACGAAACCGCAGAAGAGGCTGTGATCGCCGGAGAGGAGTACCGGCATATCCGTGTCCTCAGGCCCCGTCCCGGCCACAGGGTGGCTCTGACCAACGGACAGGGGCTGTTGGCTCTGTGCCGGCTGGAGAGCTTTGAAAAGGACCACTGCACAGGGGTGGTGGAGCAGAAGGAGACAATTCCTCTCTATCCGGTCCGGATCACTCTTGTCTTTGCACCTACCAAAAGAGACAAATGGGAGTGGCTGGTGGAAAAAGCAACAGAAAACGGCGTTTTCTCTTTTGTCCCCCTGATCACCAAAAGAAACCGCGAGTTTGCCGGAGACTTTTCCAGGAAATCGGAGCGGTTCGGCAAGATCATGCGAGAAGCGGTGAAACAGTCAAAACGGGCCTGGCTTCCCCGCATGATGCCTCCGTTGAATCTGGATAAAGAGATTGATTTTTTTGCAAACTTCGATACCATAGCCCTGATGAACCCCGGGGGACGTGAGTTCGGCGATTATACCTGGGCGGGACATCACAATGTGGCCGTCGTCGTGGGCCCCGAGGGGGGCTGGGACGAAGAAGAGGCCGGGGCTCTCCGCCGTCTGGGAGCCCGGGAGTGTGCCCTGGGAGATTATATTCTGAAGACTGAGACTGCTGCCTTGAAAGCAGCTTTTCTCATTCAATATCTGTGCGGGGGAGGATGACGACATTTGCTCTTGTGACTTTCGGTTGTAAAGTCAATCAATATGAATCGGAAAAGATCCGTTATTTCCTGAGCCGCAGCGGGTATGCCGCTGTGGACGACTGGCATGAGGCTGACGTGATCATTGTCAATTCCTGTGTGGTAACCCAGAAAAGCGAGCAGAAGAACCGGAGGCTTATCCGGAAGATGAAGAGGGAGAACCCCGCAGCCACAGTCATCACAGCCGGCTGTCTCGTCGAGATGGGCCCGGTGGAGGGCTCCGATGCCCATATCGGCAGCCGGGACAAGATCGCACGTATCCTGGAACTTCTCCATGTACAGGCAGAAGGGCCATTGACCCTGTTCAGTGGCAGAACGCGGGCTTTTATCAAGATCGAAGACGGCTGCAATCAGTTTTGTTCCTATTGCATCATCCCTCTGACCCGGGGACGCGAGGTCTATCTTCCCGTTCCAGATATCCTGCGTGAGGCTCAGGCCCTGGCTGAAAACGGATACCGTGAGATCGTCCTCACGGGGATCCATCTGGGGCGTCATCCCCAACTGCTGGATATCATCCGGGCCGTCGCCGGCATGGAAAAGGTAAGCCGGCTCCGGTTGTCGTCTATAGAGATCAATGAAGTGGGGGATGAACTTCTTCTCCTTATGCGTGACCATCCCAAAGTCATGCCCCACCTTCATATCCCTCTGCAGAGCGGAAGCGGGACAGTCCTCAGGGCCATGAACCGCCCCTATTCGGAAGAGGAGATGATAGAGAGGCTGGAGGGGATACGGCGTTTTCTTCCCCGGGGAGGGCTTACGACGGATATCATCGTAGGTTTCCCTCAGGAGAGTGAAGAAGAGTTCCGGAAAAGCGAAGAAGTGATCCTCAAATATGCATTTCACCGCGTTCATCTCTTCCCTTTTTCTCCCCGTCCGGGGACAAAGGCCTTTACCATGGAGGGACGGCCGGAAAGGGAGCTTGTCTCGGAACGCATGAGCCGCATGGAGGAAGCTGCCCGCAAGGGCCGGGAGCGCTTTCTGCAGATGATGGCGGGGCATCCCACATCGGTCCTTATCGAAAAAGAAGGACCTCCGGGTAATTTTACGGGCTATACACCTGAATATTTACGTGTTACACTATCGGGTCAGTATGCGTTGAACACCGTAGTGCCTGTCACCGTCAATGACGGCCTGCAGGCCAGGGAAGCAGAAGACATATCAGGGAAGGGAGATGACTATGGAGACGAATCAAAACATGGACGGTAGTAACGAGTTTTATTCCACGCGTCTGCGGGCAGGACGCCGGACCTATTTTTTCAATGTGAAAATGACGAAAAAGGGTGAGAAATATATGGTCCTCAACGAAATCCGCAAAAAAGATGACGGTAGTTTTGAACGGACCCGCATCATGATCTTTGAAGAGGATATCTACGGCTTTTTAAATAAGTTCAAAGAGACCTTTGACGTGATGACAAGCGGCACCAAAGGGGAGGGTGAGAAGAAATGACACTGGAAGAGCGGCTTAAAGCTGATTTGACACGGGCCATGAAAGAAAAAGACGAGGTCAGGACTTCGACTCTTCGTATGCTCATCTCGGATGTCCGTTATGCACAGATTGAAAAAAGAGAGCCGCTTACCGACGGGGATATTGAAGCGGTGATCTCCAAAAGCGTTAAAAAACATCAGGATTCCATCGAGATGTATACAAACGGAGGGCGCGAAGATCTGGCACAGAGGGAAGAAGAGGAGACAGCGATCCTTAAGAGTTATCTTCCCCGGCAACTCTCCCGTGACGAGATCGAAAAGCTTGTGGACGATGTCATGGCGCAGACCGGAGCCTCAACGCGTAAAGAGATGGGAAAAGTGATGCAGGCTCTTATGCCTCTGGTGAAGGGCAAGGCAGACGGGAAGCTTGTGAGTTCGGTGGTCCAGGAAAAACTTTCAGAATAGGGGGAGTCATGCGTGTCGTTTCAGGAGTCAAACCCAGCGGAAAGATGCATGTGGGCAATTACCTCGGGGCCGTTAAGCGGTTTATCGAATTTCAGAACCGGGTGGAGGAATCTTACATTTTCGTGGCCGATTACCATGTGCTCAACACTTACCCTGACCCGGCTTATCTAAGAGAGAGCACTATGGACATCCTTCTGGATTACCTGGCTCTGGGGCTGGATCCTGAGAAGACGACCCTCTTTCTCCAGTCTTCTGTCCCCGAGGTGACGGAGCTTACCTTTCTTCTCTCCAACTACACCCCCATGGGGCTGCTGGAGCGCGCGCATGCCTATAAAGATGCCGTTGCCAAGGACAAAAACATCAACCACGGGATGTTTACCTACCCGGTTCTCATGGCTGCCGATATTTTAGCCTATCATGCCGACATCGTCCCGGTGGGCAAAGACCAGAAACAGCATATCGAGATCACCCGTGACATCGCCATGCGCTTCAACAACCGCTACGGAGAGATCCTCACGGTTCCCGAACCTTTCATCGAAGATGATATGGCTGTGATCCCGGGGACAGACGGGCGGAAGATGAGCAAAAGTTACGGCAATACCATCGAGATCTTTAATACGCCGAAAAAGATGAAGAAACAGGTCATGAATATCGTCACGGATTCCACCCCCATGGAAGAGCCTCTGGACCCCGGCACCTGTAATGTCTTTGCTCTCTACCGGTTTTTCGCCACTCCCCGGGAGTGTGAGGAGATGAGGGAGAAGTACGCCTCCCCGTCATTCGGCTACGGCCATGCCAAACTGGCTCTCTTTGACAAGATGGAGGCCTACTTCGCCCCGTTCAGGGAGAAAAGAGACGCTTTGAAAAAGGATGATGAGAGGGTCCGGGAGATCCTGCGCAGAGGAGGGGCGAAGGCACGACGGGCGGCACAGAAGACCGTTTCCGATATCCGCAGAGCCGTAGGGATAATGGAAATCTGAGCTTTTTCCCTTTGAGGAGCCTGCAGGATTTCATGGAGTGCTTTTCAGCCGGATATTGGCATAAACCTTGCATTTTTGCGCAATGCGGATATAATAAAAAAAAAGGAGCGCCGTTTTGCATAGTTTGATTTTATTCCCTACGGGAAACAACATCAAAGCTCTGATCTTTGAGAAGGCCTTCCAGTATATGAGACAGGTCATCTCCTTTGAATACAACGGGGCTGTCTCCGACGGAGTGGCCAGACTTCTCGATCAGGCGATGACTCAGAATTTCGACGACGTCGTCTTTATCGCTCCTTTCAATGAGACCTTTGTCAAAACACTCACGGTGAATAAAGTGGAGAAAAGATACCTCAAGCAGATCATCATCAACGAGTATGAGGATATTCTTCAGCTCAAAGACGATAATTTTATCTGGGATTTTGACGTGGTGGACGATATGGGGCCCGACAAAGAGCATATCATCGTCTCCGGGGTGAAGAAGAAATATTTCGAACGCTGGATCCCCCAGCTCACCATCAACAAGCTGGAGCCCACGGTGATCTTTCCCGAGCAGATCTCTCTTCTCAACGGCCATTTCAATTATGCCGGATACAATCCGGTCATCTTTGTGGACCTGGGGAGGAAAAACAGCAATATCATCATCTATGACAAGGAGAAGGATTATTTTCAGATGGATATTCCCGTGGGAGGGAACGACATGATCCGCAATATCAAGGATATCTGCGGCGTGGAATGGGAAGAGGCGGAGATGATCCTCAAAGGGGAGAAGGATATTCCCAGGGGCCCGGGGACGTTCAAGATCATCGCTCCCATCCTGGACCAGATCATCTATGAGATCAAAAGAGCCCTGATCTTTTATGAGAACCGTTATAAGGGAGCTCTTTTTCATCAGATCAATATTTCAGGAGGGGTTTCGGCTATTCCTGATATCGCGTGGTATATGAACTATGAGCTTGGGATCCGTGTGGTCAAGAACGATTACTTTGCCCTGGCCAAAAAGAATCTGAGCGACGAGGAGTCACGGCATCTCCGTGAGGGGTTCGGGGCCTATGCCTGCATGGTGGGAGGGATGTTCGTCTTATGAATTACTTTTCCATCAACCTTTACCCCCAGGGGGAAAAAAACAGACAGAGACGTATCATCGTCCGGCAGATGGATATCATCCACCGCGTCCTGCTCATCAGCGCCCTCTTTCTCACGGCGGTCTATCTCTATTTTATCATCAACAGCCTCTCCATCAAAGCCAAGATCAATAATGAACTCGACTCTCTGAAGGCCAAGGCTGTGGACCACCGCCTGACCACACAGGAAAAGGACAACATACTCTTTATGCTCAGCAAAGAGAAGCATGAAGTGGTCATGGGCTCGTTTTTACGGGTGGTGAACAAATATCTCATTCGGAATATGTATGTGACGGGGATCCAGTTCAAGCGTCTGCCCTTTGAGCTTCATTTTTCTCTGGAGTTGAAATCGTCAGGCGTGTCCCGCTATAAGGTCAACGACATCGAAGCCATGATCGATAATATCATCAACGACAAAGAGTATAAACTGAAGATCACCGATGTGGCCATCCAGGAGATGAATATCCAGAAGGGAAACCTCCTGAATGTCACCATCAACGGGAAAGTGAGGATCTTTGAATAGGACGCTTATCGCTCTGATCATAGCCATGTTTCTGGCCAATATCATGATCCTCTCTAAGATCAGAGATGATATCAACAGCAAAAAAGGCGAGCTGAAACAGCTGAAGCAGGAGATCGCCCAATGGGAGTATGTAAGCAGCAATGAGGAGCTTCAGAAGATCCTCAACCAGAACAAGATCATCCCGCTCTACTCCTATACAGAGGCCATCAAGGACACCATCTCTCTCTTTCAGCGCCGGGGGATCAGCCTGGGGAGCGTGGATGTGAAACGCTCTGTAGCCAACTCTGTGGACATCCATATCGAGTTTTCCTGTACCATGTCCTCCTATATCCGGCTCATGGACCTCATCAACAATAACGACAACATCATCGTCGTGGAAGAAGCTGATATGGAGAGCCAGAACGGCTATGCACAGACATGGAAACTGAAATTAAAGAGGTACTTTAACTTATGAGAAGCAGGATCATCGGGTTTATCATTTTCATCGTTTTTCTCATGGTCTTCATGACCGGAGCTCAGATCTCAAAAGATATCCTCTTTACGCGCTTTGAAGTGTCTGAGATCAATGATAAAGACCTTTTTATAGACAATGTCAAAGTCCTTCTTGAACAGATCAAGATCATACGCGCTAAAAGGAAAGAATTTACAGAAGCGGCAAAAAGGGATGAGCCCGTGAATATCTCCGTTTTTTACATCATGGTCTCTCCGCGCAAAGAAGCCGGGCTCTTTTACAACGGAGCCGAAAGGCTGGTCCATGAAGGGGACCTTGTTGGTTCACGGATCCGCATAGAAGAGATCCGTTCAGACGGTGTTATAGTAAAACAGGGAGAACGCTCCTATTTTGTTTCCAAATAAGGGGGGAGATTTATGAAAAAGTTGATTTTAATTCTGATCATAACCATAGGCGCCTTTTCAATACTCTGCGGAATGGAAGGGGACCCTAAAATCAGCTTTGAAGCGACCAATGCCCCTGTCACCACAGTTCTTCGGAGCATCGTCCAGCAAAACAATCTCAACCTTGTCCTGGGATCGGCAATTATCGACCAGCGGATCTCCATCTCCCTCAAAGATGTTACTCTGGAAGTCGCTCTGGGGATGATCGCCAAGGCGGGAGGATTCGCCTATGAGCGCATAGGCAACACCATCCTCGTGGATTCCCCGGAACACATCGGGACTCAATTCACCTCTAAGACGCGGGTCTACCCCCTCAACTATATCAAGGCCGAAGATGTGGCCTCCTCTTTTTCCGGATTGAAAAATGTCGTTATCAACGTGAACCAGTCAGCCAATGCCATCGTCGTCTCAGCGACTCCCGAGATGCATATGGAGGTGGCGGCTCTCATACAGCAGCTGGACCAGGCCCCAAAACAGATCCTTATCCAGGCCCGTCTCATCGAAGTCTCCCTGGACAAGACCAGGGCCGCGGGCATCAACTGGGACAAGCTCACCAGCCAGACATTCATCTTTGCTGAAAACGGGGCGGGACTCTCTTCCGAACCCGGAGTCATCCCTGACGATATGGGTTATATCGGCGTGGAAGAGGTGGGTGACTTTGCCCGCCAGATGAAGGTCTTCCAGGCAACCATCGATATGATCATGAACCGCGGCTACGGAAAGATCCTTTCCAGCACAAAACTGGTGGCCATGAACAATCAGGAGGCGACTATCCATATCGGGGATATCATCCCCTACGTGGTCAAGACTGAAGAGGGGGACAATACCAACTACCAGGTGGAGCGTGAAGAGATCGGGATCAAGCTCTCTATACAGCCCCGTATCGCCGAAGAGGGGAGTATCACCGTTCACGTGAAGCCTGAAGTGAGCAATATCTACGGCTGGAAAGGCGAAAACGCCGATATCCCCTGGGTCAAAACCCGGACAGCCGAGACCATGGTCACAGTCAAAGACGGAGAACCCATTATCATAGCCGGACTTCAGAACGAGACGGAGACCATAGAACGCAAAGGCCTGTGGCCCCTTTCGGAGATCCCCCTGGTGAAGCTTTTCTTCTCCTACAAGAAGAAGGTCGTCCAGAAGACGGACCTCATCATCGAGATCACGCCCTACATCGTCAGCAACCCCGGACGTGACGCCGCCGAGATGAAGAAGGCCATGGATGAAGCCATCAGCAACGCCCGATGATTCGTTTACGCCAACCTTTAGAGAACCGGCTTAAGCTTCTCCTCCTGGCTTTGGGAGGCCTGGCTGCAGGGGTTCTTCTCTTTATGCCTTTTGTGGGATTCTGGGTCTCTCTTGTAGCCTATATCCCTTTTTATCTCATCCTCATGAGTGAGATGAAAAGAGGAATGCGTTTTTTGACGCTTTTTGTCTACGGCTTTTTCTTTTTTCTCCCCAATATCTACTGGATCTACCGGTTTACAGTCCTGGGGATCTTTCTTGTCGTCCTCTATCTTATCCTGGCCGTGGCTCTCCTCTGCCCTGTTGCGCGTTTTCTGCGCAAGTTTCCCGGGGGGCTCTTTCTCCTGCCGGGGATCTGGGCGCTTATCGAATGGGGGAAGGGGACGGGATCTCTGGGCTATCCGTGGAATGAGCCCGGAAACGCAGCAGTGACCTTTCTTCCGGCAGCCTCAGCAGCCCAGTGGGGCGGGGTCCATCTTCTCACCCTGGTGATCCTTTTCATCAATTTTCTCGCGGCCAAAGCTCTCATGGAGCGGAAAAAAGGGTATGTCAAAGCCGCAGCAGCCCTTCTTTTTCTCCTCCTGGTGTCCCACTTCGCGGCTCCGGGGCCCTTTACCGGCGATAAACGAGTGAACGTGGCGCTTATCCAGCCTTCCATCGATCTTTATGCCAAATGGGATGAAGCCTTTATTATGAACAACATGGAGATCTATAAAGAGCTGGCTTCACATGTGAGCGGGCATACCGACCTTGTCATCTGGCCTGAGACTGCCTTCTCTTCTGGGATACTCTGGTACGAGCCTGAAAAAGAGGCCCTCGTCGAGATCATCCGGCAGCAGAAGGGGAGAGGCGCCCACCTTGTAGGGAGTACCCATTACGACCGTAACGGGGTCTACAACTCCCTTTTCCTCGTGGACCGCACGGGAAGCTATACACGATACGACAAGATCCAGCTTCTTCCCGTGGCCGAGTTCCTCCCTTTTCCCAAGCTGACCTCTTTTCTCATGGATCTTTATCCCATCCAGTACACGTTGACGCGGGGGACCCGGACAGAACCCTTTGAACTGGGGCCGCTCCGGTTCACAGGGGTGATCTGCTTTGAATCCATCTTCAGCGGCTTTGTCAACTCTCTCATGAGAGAGGGGAGCCAGTTCCTCGTGGTGAGCACAAACGACGGCTGGTTTCAGGGCACTCCTGCCCCTCTTCATCATCTTCAGATGACACGCCTCAGAGCCATCGAGCAGCAGTCCTGGGTGGCCCAATGTGCTAATTCCGGGATCTCCGCTGTCATCGACAACACCGGACGGGTGGTCCGGCAGACGGAGATGGAGCAAAGGACAGTCCTGGAAGGGGCGCTTTACCCCCGGCCGAAGCCTTCCTTCTATGCTCGTCACGGCCAGCTTCTCTTTCTTCTGTTCCTTGCCCTCTCTTTTTTGCCGCCGCTTCTTCTCTTCATACGCCGGACAGCGAAAAGACACTGATCAGAGCTCATGGCGTATGGGGTCTTTTTGTGTTGCCCCGGAGGGGATTCCCTTGTAAAATGGTTCAAAAAGAGGCGCATATGGATATTGTTTTTCGACATCTTACCATAATCGATCCTTTCGGCCCGGAGGTCAGAGGTGATGTGGCTGTCAAAGATGGGCACATCGCCGGAATCTACCCGTGGGGAGAAGCCCCCGGGGCATCCAGGGAGATCTCAGCTCACGGGCTGGCCGCCTTTCCCGGGGTCATCGACCTCCATGCCCATCTGCGCGAACCGGGAAACAACCCGGAAAATATCCAAAGCGGGACCAGGGCAGCGGCAGCGGGGGGGATCACCACCCTTGTGGCCATGGCCAATACCAACCCTCCCTGCGATTCTCAGCAGGTCTATGAGAAGATCATGGCTGTTGCTGCAGAAAAGGCATCCTGTGAGGTGATCCAGGCTTTTGCCGGAACCCGGGGCCTCGCGGGAAAAGAGATCTCCGCATTTCCCTCGCTTTCATCACTTACCGCGGTCTCTGATGACGGGGTGAGTATTGACGATTCAGGTCTTCTTCGGATGATTTTCAGAGCCTGCCGTGAAAAAGGGCTTGTCTATCTTTCTCATGCAGAAGACTCCGCCCTTCGCGGAGACGGTGTCCTCAATGAAGGCGAGAAGAGCCGGGAACTGGGCCTGCCGGGTATTCCCGGGGCCGTGGAAGATGTCAGGACCTACCGCGACGGGGAACTGGCGCTTCTGGAAGGAAACAGGCTTCACTTCTGCCATGTCTCCACTGAAGAGAGCCTGAACCTCATCCGGAGATTCAAACAGCTGACAGATAACGTGACCTGCGAAGTGACTCCTCACCATTTTACCCTGTGTGATACGGATATCCCCGGGGATGACGCCTCTTACAAGATGAACCCGCCTCTGCGCACAGAAAAAGACAGAAGAGCTCTTATCCGGGCTCTCATGGACGGGACGGTGGATGCGGTAGCCACGGATCATGCCCCCCATCCCTCTGAAGAAAAAGCTTCGGGGTTTCGAAAAGCCCCTTTCGGGATCACGGGGTTCGAGACGCTGATCCCCCTGGCCATCGAATACCTTCATTATGAAAACAGCATGCCCCTGAACCGTATAGCACAGCTTCTCTCGGCTAACCCCGCCCGGATCCTGGGGCTTCAGGGCAGGGGGCGCATTGTCAAAGGGAAGGAAGCATGGATAACCATCGTGGATCTGAACGCCCGCAGGACACTCACAGCCGACTCTCTGAGGACCAGGGGGAAAAACACGCCTTTTACCGGGATCCCGCTCAGGGGAGTGCCCCGGTTCACCATGATGAAAGAACGGTTATACGATATTGAAAAGGATGAGTGGTTATGAAGGTCAAAGAGGTGGAGATCAAAGAAAACATCCGGCTCACCGAGACAGTCTGGCTTTTGAGTGTCTCCCATCCCGAGCTGGCCGCGATGACGCGTCCCGGACAGTTTTTCAATATTCTCGTTTCCGGACAGCTGGACCCTCTTCTGAGGCGTCCTGTGAGTATCGGTGATGTGAGAGGGGGGACCCTCTCCTTTTTCTATAAGGTGGTGGGGAAAGGGACAGCCATCCTCTCTGCAAAGAAGAAGGGGGAAGAGATCAGCCTTATGGGCCCCCTGGGAAGAGGCTTTACCCTGGATGGAGAATCGCATCTGCTCATCGGCGGAGGGATCGGGACAGCGCCGCTGGTCTATCTTTTAAGAACTCTTTTGGAAATGAAAAAAAAGGCAGTTCTCCATGCCGGCTTCCCCTGTGAAGCGGAGGACTACCTCACCCCTTATGACGACGGGGGGATCCTGAATGAGAAAAAATCCTTCGTCCTCTTTACAGAAGACGGCAGCAGCGGGCTCAAGGGGTATCCCACGAGTCATATGGAAACGTATCCTGCCGGGACAGCGGTTCACACCTGCGGCCCTCTTCCTCTGATGAAAGCGGCGGAAAGAACCTGCCGCATGCGCGGGATGAAGAGCTGGCACTCTCTGGAAGAGCGGATGGCCTGCGGAGCCGGCGCCTGTCTGGGCTGTGTTGTGCAGACTGTTTCGGGTCACAGGATTGTCTGCAAAGACGGGCCGGTATTTCCCGGAGAGGAGCTGCCGTGGCAGTGATGACCCTGGCTATAGGGAATAAAGTCTTTAAAAACCCTGTCTTCACCGCATCGGGGACCTTCGGTTACGGGGACGAGTATGAGGAGATCTTCGACCCGGCTCTTTTAGGCGGCGTGTGCAGCAAAGGGCTTACACGCATGCCCCGGGAGGGCAATGCACCGCCTCGGCTCATGGAGACCCCTGCAGGGCTCCTGAACAGTGTGGGGCTTCAGAATATGGGGATCGGGCCCTTTATCAAAGAAAAGCTTCCCGGGCTGGTGCGCAAGAATATCTGCGTCATTGCAAACATCGCCGGGCACACTGCAGAGGAGTTCGCCGAGATGGCGGAGATGTGTAACAAGGCTCAAGGGATCGAAGCCGTGGAGCTCAACGTCTCCTGTCCCAATGTCAAAGAGGGGGGCATGGCTTTCGGTATCAGACGAGAATCGGTCTCAGAGATCACACGCCTGTGCAGAGCGGTTCTTAATAAGCCCCTCATCGTCAAACTTTCCCCTAATGTCACCGATATTACACAGATGGCCGGTGCAGCCCTGGAAAGCGGAGCTGACGCCCTTACCGTGGCTAATACCCTCCTGGGGATGGCTATCGACGTGGAAAAGAGGGCTCCGGCCATCCATAATGTCTTTGCAGGCCTTTCCGGCCCTGCTGTGAAACCCGTGGCCCTGCGCATGGTCTATCAGGTGAAAAAGGCTTTCCCCCATGCTGTGATCCTTGCTTCCGGCGGTATCGTCTCGGCTCGCGACGCGGTGGAGTTTTTCATGGCTGGGGCTTCCGGGGTTCAGATCGGGACAGGCCTTTTCCGTACTCCCGACTTGCCTCTCCGGGTTATAAAGGGGCTGGAAACTTTTTGTGACGAAAACGGATTCGGACGGGCAGGAGACCTGACCGGATCAGCGATAAAGGAGATGTCATGACCTTTCTTGAGAAGTATAACAGGGCTGTCCGTGAGAACGGCTCCCTCCTCTGTGTGGGATTGGACAGCGACCTGGCACGGATTCCGGAATGTCTGAAAAAAGAGAAAAATCCCATTCTTACCTTTAACCGGGAGATCATAGAGGCTACAAAAGACCTGGTCTGCGCCTATAAGCCCAATGCCGCCTTTTATGAGTCGGCGGGTAAAGCGGGACTAGAAGCGTGGGAAGCCCTTTCCGGTATGGCCGGAGAGATCCCTCTCATCGCTGATGTGAAGAGAGGCGATATCGGGAATACGGCGTCTCACTACGCCAGGGCTCTTTTCGAAACAAACTCTTTTGATGCAGCCACTATCAACCCCCTCATGGGACGTGATACCATCGAACCCTTTATCCGGTATGAAGGAGTCTATCTCTTTCTTCTGGGCCTGACCTCCAATGATTCCGCCCGTGATTTTGAATATACCGGAGGCCTCTATAAGAAGATCGCCCGGAAGACGGTGCGGTGGAACGAAGAGTTGGGACACCGCATGGGACTCGTGGCGGGAGCCACAAAACCGGGCGAGCTGAAACGGATGAGAAAGATCGCCGCCAAAGAGGTCTTCCTGATCCCGGGCATCGGAACACAGGGGGGAGATCTGAAACGGACGATTAGCGCCGGCTACAGCGGTAAAGAGGGCAATATGGTCATCAATGTCTCCCGGAGCATCCTGTTTGCAGGGAAAGAGGCCGATTTTGCAGAAAAAGCCCGGCGTGAAGCCATGCAATACAGGGATTTGATCAATGAAGCGAGGAGGACGATATGAAGAAGTGCCGTTTTTGCGCAACCATGATGCAGGAGAGCGAGACCGTGTGTCCCTCCTGCGGACAGAGCCAGGAGAACCCCGGCAGGACAGAGGGATCCAACAGCTTTGACGATCCGTCCCTCTCCTGGGGGGAGAGGGTCGTGGGGACCATCCGCGAGGTCATGACGGCTCCCAATACATTCTTTTCCACTCTGAAAGAGTCCGGAGAGATCAAAGGGCCGTTTATCTACTATATGGTCCTGAGCCTCATCAGCATCATCGCCTATCTCTTCTGGCAGACACTCCTTTCCAGCTCCATGTCATCACTGATCCCCTCCATGGGGCCCTTGGGAGGAGCTGAACACAACCCCTTCACTCCCGCCATGCTACCGTTTCTCCTCTTTTTCTCCCTTCTCATGGGAGCGGTGAGCCCCTTTATCACTGCGGGGCTCTATCACCTTGTGCTCCTCCTCTTCGGGGAAGGGAAGAGGGGCTATGTCACCACGCTCAGAGTCATCTTCTTCTCACAGACAGCGGGAATCCTCTATGTGATCCCTTTTATCGGAAGCCTTCTTGCCGGGGTCTGGTCCCTGGCCCTGCAGGCCATGGGACTCTCCCAGCGCCATCATATCTCGGTGGGGAAGGCTCTCCTGGTCATTTTCGGGACTTTTTTCTTTCTCATCGTCCTTGTCTTTCTTTTTGTGGTCTTTTTTGTCGTTGCCGCCGGGGTTTCTGTCCGATAGGGCCCCCCGGCGCCTCCGGGCCGGGAAGATTTAAATATTCAAGTTTAGTGTTGAAATATATGAGAGTGTCCTTATAATAAGGAAACTTGAGGAGTTGTGTTATGCTGGATATTAAAAAGAAGTTCACAGAACATGGGATCACGCCCTCCATGCAGCGTCTGCTCATCTACCAGTACATCCTTCGTGAGAGGAATCATCCTAATGTGGATATGATCTATTCGGCTCTGAAAAAGAAGGCCCCCACGCTCTCCAGGACCACCGTCTACAACAACGTCACTCTTTTTGTGGAGAAGGGGCTTCTTTTCCCCATGCTCACGGAGACAGCCGAGACACGTTATGATCTTACTGAGCATCCCCATTCCCATTTTTTCTGTTCGCATTGCGGAACCATTTACGATATCCCCCCGGTGGAATGCACCGGCGAAAAAGCGCCTGCAGGTTTTACAGTTGAAAAGACCCAGGTCTATCTTCAGGGAATCTGTAAAAAGTGCCGGACAAAATAAAAGTTCATATTTGACATTTTAAAGCTGCCGTGGTAAACTGTAATCGTTACAATGATGGTAATAATATAAAAGGAGGGACATGGAACCGGTCAAGCTGAAAGAGGGGATCTACTGGGTCGGCGGAATCGACTGGAATCTCAGGAATTTCCACGGCTACTCCACGGGCAGGGGATCCACTTACAACGCTTATCTTATCGTTGATGAAAAGATCACCCTTATCGACACCGTCAAACATTACCTTTATGAGGAGATGATGGAGCGGATCAGCAAGATCATCGACCCTGCGAAGATAGATATCATTGTCTCGAACCATGTGGAGATGGATCACTCAGGGAGCCTGCCCAGAGTGATGCAGGCCTGCCCGTCAGCCCGGGTCTATGCTTCGCCCAACGGCGTCAAGGGGCTGAAAGCCCATTACAGGAAGGCCTGGGATTTTACAGAAGTCAAGGCGGGGGATACCCTCTCGCTGGGGAAACGGTCTCTATCGTTTTTGCTCACTCCCATGGTCCACTGGCCGGACAACATGGTCTCTTTCTGCCCGGAAGAGAAGATCCTCTTCTCCAACGACTCCTTCGGACAGCATATCGCTTCGTCGGAGCGTTTTGACGATGAGTATCCTGCAGATATCATCTGGGAAGAAGCCGCAAAATATTATGCCAATATTGTCTGGCCCTACAGCCCTCAGGTGAGAAAAGAACTTGAAGCAGCCTCTTCTCTGGATTTTGAGATGATCGCCCCGAGCCACGGGTTGGTCCTCCGGTCACGTGTCAATGAGATGGTCAGCCATTATCAGAAGTGGGCCGGGCTGGAGACGTCGAAAAAAGCCGTAGTCGTCTATGACACCATGTGGAAATCCACGGAAAAGATGGCCTGGGCCATTGCCTCGGCTTTTGAAGCAAAGGGATATACAGTGCGGATCATGAGCCTTCAGGAATCTCATATCTCCGATATCATGACAGAGCTCCTGGATACCCGGATCCTGTGTGTGGGGTCTCCCACGCTCAACAACAACATGCTTCCCACGGTGGCGGCCTTTCTTACCTATCTCAAAGGGCTTTCGCCGGGCGGAAGACAGGCCCTGGCGTTCGGCTCCTACGGGTGGGGAGGACAGAGTGTCGCTCTAGTGGAAAAAGAGCTTGATGCGGCAGGTTTTACGCTCATGGACCCGTTTAAGATCAATTATGTCCCTGATGATGCACAGTTGAACCATATAAAAGAGGATTTGGAAGAACGGATCTAACGAAAAGGAGGTGGCGTGTGAAAAAGTACAGATGTACCATCTGCGGTTATATCTATGACCCGGCCCAGGGAGATCCTGACGGAGGGATAGAACCCGGGACAGCCTTTGATGCGATCCCCGAGGATTGGGTCTGCCCTGTCTGCGGTGTGAGCAAGGATATGTTTGAAGAAGTCGAAGAATAAACCTGCGGGGGGCGGCCCCCGCATCGCCTTTAATTATGAAAATACCTGAAGTGAACAGTAACGAAGAATTAGTGCGGCTCGCTTGTCTTATTGAAGAGAGCGGATGTGAGATGTATCAGGCCCTGGCTGAAAAAACACCCGAAAAGAGCCACTCAGCCCTTTTCCGTTCCCTGGCTGAAGAGGAAAAGAAACATAAGGAGATGTTTCTTGCTCTGAAGAAGGACGGAGAGAGCGATGAGGCCCTTTCCGACGTATCACCGGAGGACGGCCCGGATCTTTTTGACGCCGGGCGGCTTCTCACGGAGATCAGCCATATCGAGTCAGCCGAGGATCTTCTCAATTTCGCCATACGCCGGGAGCTGGATACCATCCTCTTCTACAAAAGGATGGCCCATACCGGATTCGGGGACCCTTCCCTGATCGAGAGCCTCATCAAGATGGAAGAGACGCACTTTTATAGATTGCATGAAGTCAAGGAACAGCTTTAACCAAAGGAGGTCAGAATGGCTAAGAAAAGCGAGATCTACAAATGCGAAATCTGCGGGAATATTGTGGAGGTTCTCCACGGCGGAGCCGGGGAACTTGTCTGCTGCGGGCAGCCGATGACCCGGATGGAGGAACAGACCGCTGACTCTTCTACGGAAAAACATGTCCCGGTCATCGAAAAGATGGGAAACGGGAAAGTCAAAGTCACTGTGGGCAGCGTCCCGCATCCCATGGAAGAGAAACACTTTATCGAATGGATCGAACTGCGTTCCGGTGACAAGAGCTGCCGGGCTTATCTTGCCCCGGGGATGAAGCCTGAAGCGGTCTTTGAGATGGACGGAGATGATTTTACTGCACGGGAATACTGCAACGTCCACAAGCTCTGGGCTACAGAATAGGAGGGGCGATGAAAAAAAAGATCGAAGAGGCCCTGAACGAACAGATCAACAAAGAACTCTTCTCTGCCTATCTCTATCTTTCCATGAGTGCCTATCTGGAAGGGGAGTCCCTTCCGGGTGCGGCCAGATGGATGCAGATCCAGGCAAAAGAAGAGACAGAGCATGCCATGAAGCTCTATGCCCATATCCACGAGCGCGGAGGAAGGGTGCTTCTGAAGTCTCTGGACGGGCCTGAGCAGCAGTGGAAGTCCCCTCTGGCTGCTTTCGAGGATGCCCTGAAACATGAGATCTTTATCACCGAATCCATTCATAACCTGGTCACACTGGCCACGGATGAGAAGGATTATGCCACTCTTAACATGCTCCAATGGTTTGTCTCGGAGCAGGTGGAAGAGGAAGCCAACGCACGGGACAATGTGGAGATGTTCAAAAGGGTGGAAAATCATCCCCAGGGCCTCTTTATGGTGGACCGCGCCCTGGCCCAGCGGCAATAGACTTTTGGAAAAGAAGACATTAAGGAGGACCTATGGGAAAAAGCATTAAAGGGACAAAGACTGAACACAACCTCCTGGCATCCTTTGCCGGGGAGTCTCAGGCACGGAGCCGCTACACCATGTTTGCCAAGATCGCCAGGAAAGAGGGCTATGAACAGATCGCAGCTATCTTTTCAGAGACAGCGGAGAACGAGCTGGAGCATGCTAAACGATTCTTCCGTTTTCTTGAAGGCGGTATGGCCGAGGTCACAGCCACCTTTCCTGCAGGAATCGAAGGGACGACGATGGAAAACCTCAAGGCCGCCGCTGCCGGCGAAAACGAGGAACATACAGAACTCTATCCCGAAGCGGCCCGGATCGCCGATGAAGAGGGTTTCCCTGAAGTGGCTTTACTCTTCAGGAATGTGGCCAAAGTGGAAAAACATCATGAAGAGCGCTATCTGGCACTCCTCGCTCAGCTAAAAGAGGGGACTGTTTTCAAGAAAAAAGAGAAGGTCCTGTGGAAATGCCGGAATTGCGGATACATCCATGAAGGAACGGAACCTCCGGAGAAATGTCCGGCGTGTATCCATCCCAAAGCCTATTTCGAGCTTCTCTGCGAGAAGTTCTGAACCGTTACAAGCCCGGGGAGTCTTCTCCGGGCTTTTTTTTTAATTCACAGATGTCTTCATGGTGAAATCGGTGATCTCCTGATTGACGGTAAGGGTGAGGTCGATGGATTTCTTCTGCCAGGGGGCCAGGTAGTTCAGGACCACCTGCTTTGTCTCCACCACTGTCCCGTAAGTGTTTTGAAACTGAAAGGTGATCCCCAGATTGAGGAACTGGTATCGGCTTTCGTTTTTGATGCTGCAGGAGAAGAGTGAAAATTCGTCAAAATGCTTCAGGCTGAAGTCGCTCAGGCGGAAGGAATGGATCTTGACCGGCTGTTTGTCTGAAAACCGAACGATCTGGGGGTCGTCGGATTTTTCGATGACAGAGAGTTTATCCCGTATTTTTTTGATAAGGATGTCGCAGGCCTCTTTTTCGGTCTTGTTCATGGGGATGTACTCCAGGTTGTCGATGGCTCCGGTATAGAAGAAGAGTGTCTTGCTGAAGCCTTTTTCAAACTGGATGGACAAGCCCGTCTCCTCATCAGCCTCCTGACGCGTGTAGAGATTATCGCTCAGAGCGCTGAACCCTTCCCGCACGAGGATCATGTCGATGACAGAGGCCGCTTCTTCGAAATCGTTGGGATAGACCATCTGATAGATCTGGGGCGAAGCGATGGTGCGGGCGCCGCCGCTTATATTGGGCTTGCATTGAAAGAGTAAAATCGTTAATATGAAAACGATGAAAATACGGCTTTTCATAGCAGCAGTGTATCAAAAAGAAAAGAGAACTTCAAGGAGAACCTTTTATGAATAGGATCAGTATCGTGGGAGGAGGCATCTGGGGGACTGTCATGGCCCACCGTCTTTCAAAAAAAGGGCTCTCTGCAGTGATCTGGGCCCGTGAAAAAGAAGCTGTCACCGGGATCAACGAAAACCATGAAAACAGCCTCTTTGCCCGGGGACTTCCTCTCCATGCGCAGCTCAGGGCGGTGGAATCTCTGGAAGACCTCTCCGGAAGCGATCTCTATATCAATGCCGTCCCGGTCCAGTTTATCCGTGATGTCTGGAGCCGAATGAACCTTAAGGAGGGGAGCCCCCTTGTGAATCTTTCCAAAGGCATTGAAAACAGGACCGGGGAGTTTCCCGCAGACATCCTCCGGGATCTGGCGGGAACGGCGAACCCCGTCTATACCCTCTCAGGACCTTCCTTTGCCCGGGAAGTCTATGAAGAGAAGCACACCGCAGTGGTCCTGGCGGGCGACGAAAACCCGAAAACGCAGGACCTTCAGGCTCTCCTCAGCGATGAGACCTTCCGTGTCTACAGAAATGACGACCTCATCGGTGTGGAGATCGCCGGAGCCCTGAAAAACGTTATTGCCATAGGGGCGGGGATCATTGACGGGATCAAAGCCGGGATGAACAGCCGCGCGGCGGTGATCACACGGGGTGTGGCCGAGACCATGCGTCTGGGCCTGGCCATGGGAGCCAAAGAATCGACTTTTCTCGGCCTGGCGGGTTTCGGGGATTTTATCCTCACCTGCACCCATGCCATGAGCCGGAATTTTTCTTTCGGGCGCCTTCTGGCCCGGACAGGGTCTGTGAACCAAGCGCTGAACCAGGCCGGAGGCGTGGTGGAAGGGTATTTTACTTTAAAGAGCGCTGTGGAGCTGGGACGCCGTTACAACGTGGAACTGCCCATCATGGACGGACTCTATGCCATCATCTATGACGGGAGAAGGATCGGGGAAGTCATCACCGCACTCATGAGCCGGGATCTCAAGCCCGAATGGGGCGGATATTCTGATGACGGGAAAGAGTCTATGAAAAGGGGAGAAGATGATGAAAAAACTCATTGAACAGTGGAGCCGGGAAGGGCGCGTTGTGGGATTTTGGAAGATGAACCGGGCCTATTCCCTCCTGGAGCTTGATGCCGGAGGAAACGGTGAGGGGTGTACGCCCATCTATCTGGATACTCCTCAGGGGCATGCCTTTTACGAAAAGAGCCTGATCCTTCTCTTCGCCGCTGCTGTGAGGACACTCTATCCCCACGCCGAGATCCATGTGGAGCACACCATCGACACGGGACTCTACTTCACCCTTTCAGACCGGTCATTTCCCATTCTCAAGATGGAACATGTGGCCAGGATCAAAGAGAAGATGGAAGAGCTCGTGGAAGAGGACCTTCCCTTTACCCTCTATCGGGACATGCCCCGTAAAGAGATGCTCTCCAAGTTGAGAAAGGACGAAGACGAAGACAAGCTTGAGCTTTTTGAACAGCTGGAGTGCCAGTCGCTGGTGACCCTTGACGAGAAGGTCTTTGATTACGGGCTTTTCAAGACAGTCCCGTCCACATCCACTCTCAAAGTCTTTGACCTTCTCTATTATCCTCCGGGCCTGATCATCAGGATGCCCTTCATCGCAGACCACACCACACTGGCCCCTTTCCAGGAACAGAAGAAACTCTTCCGGATCCACCAGGAGTTCAAGCATTGGGCGGAGATCCTCCACATGGAGTTTGTGACCTCTCTCAACGGGCTCATCGAAGAGGAGAAGTACAGGGAGATGATCCTTGTCTCCGAAGCCATGCAGGAGAAACATATCATCAAAATCGCCGAAGAGGTGATCAAACTTGACGGACACAGCCGCCTGATCCTCATCGCCGGACCTTCCTCTTCGGGGAAGACGACCTTTTCAAAACGCCTCTCCACTTCGATCAAGTCGTGGGGGATCGAACCTGTGGCCATCGGGATGGATGACTATTTCCTTCCCTGGAAAGAGACTCCCCGCAACGAGAAGGGGGAGATGGATTTCGAATGCGTCGAGGCCATCGATATCGCACTCTTCAATGAACATCTCCTTCTCCTCATGGAAGGGCATGAAGTCACCCTCCCTAAATATGACTTTCTGACGGGGACGCGAAAAGAGGGGAGAAAGCTTAAATTGAATTATAATCAACCCATTATCATCGAGGGGATCCACGGGCTGAACCCCAAACTCACCGAGGCCATTCCCGACAACCTGAAGTTCAAGATCTACGTGAGCGCCCTGACGCAGCTCAACATGGATTCTTTCAACCGGATCAAGACCACCGATGTCCGCCTGGTCCGGCGCCTGGTCCGGGACGCCCAGTTCCGTGGCCATTCCGCGTTGGATACCCTGAGGATGTGGAAAAAGGTGCGCACAGGGGAGGACAAGTATATCTTCCCGTATCAGGAGACCGCCGACGTGATGTTCAACTCGTCTCTGCCCTATGAACTCTGTGTCCTGAAAAAGTTTGCTGTCAGCCTTCTCAAACAGGTCCCCGTTGAAGAGCCGGAATACGCCAAGGCGGCTGAACTGCTCATCCTGCTTAACCTCATCAGTGAGATCGACCCCTACTACACACCCAAGACATCCATCATCCGGGAGTTTGTAGGAAACAGCCTCTACGACTATTGATGAAATTGACAGAAGGAAAGTTTTCAGTATAATGGACGGAGAAAAGTGTTTATGAGAAAGTCCCAGGCAACGTCTCCCGGGAGAGTTGCAGGATGGCCCTCTTTTAAAGGTTCATCAACCGACAGGAGAGATTATGTCAGAATTTATTGAAATCCTGGAAGTGACCGACAGCTCTGAAAACGAGATCGTCAAGCGGATCCCGGAAGAGGGTTCGCTGCCTATTAAGATCGGAGCGCAGCTCATCGTCCGCGATCATCAGCGCGCTGTCTTTTTCCGCGACGGGAAAGCTCTTGATGTCTTCGGCCCCGGGCGTCATACCGTTACCACGGCCAACCTCCCTGTCCTCACAAAAGCTCTTTCCCTGCCCTTCGGGTTCAAGTCTCCTTTCCGTGCCGAAGTCGTCTTTGTGAATGCCAAAGTCTTTCTGAATATGAAATGGGGCACGAAAAACCCCATCGCCCTCAAAGACAGGGACCTGGGAGTGGTTAATCTCCGTGCTTTCGGGATCTACTCCATCCGTATTATCCAGCCCATCGTTTTTGTCAATAACATCGTGGGGGCCAGAGGCCTTTACGAGACCCGTCCCCTGGAGGATTTCTTCCGGGATCTCATCGCTTCGCGCATCACAGACCTTTTAGGGGAGAGTGTTACTTCAGTCTTCGACCTCCCGGCCCGGTTTGATGAATTATCCCGCGATGCCCGTGAAAGAGTGATGGAAGATTTCAAGCAGTACGGGATCGAACTCAAGGACTTTGCCATCAGCAGTATCAACCCTCCTGAAGAAGTACAGCAGATGATCGATGAGCGTTCGGGCATGGGGCTCTTTTCCGATACAAAAGACTACCTGCAGTTCAAAGCAGCCCGTGCCATGGGTGATGCCGCGGTCAAGGGCGAAGGCGGGGCGTCGGAAGGCATGGGGCTGGGCATCGGCGCCGGCCTGGGTTTTCTTCTCCCGGGCATGGTGGGAGACGGACGCGTTGCTCCGGGACAGGAAAAGATACCCTGTCCTTTCTGCGGTGCCATGAACGAGGTGGGAGCGAAATTCTGTTCTGCCTGCGGGGAAAAGGTCCTCGCGGTGAACCGTTCCGGCGACACCTGTCCCTCATGCGGGCAGCCTGTCCCCCTGGGCGCGAAATTCTGTCCCTCCTGCGGAGAAGTCATCCGAAAAAAGAAGTGCCCGTCCTGCGGTGCGGCCCTCTCCTCGGAGAACAAGTTCTGCCCCCAGTGCGGACACGACCTTAAAGGGGAATAGACATTGGCTGTCAAAGTCACCTATAATGACATCAAAAAGCTTGAGCACAAGCTCAAGGAGCTTGAAGATGAGATCAAAGAGCTCTTCAACGCTCCTTTTCACAGAAAATCCTACCATGTCCGCGTGATCAGGGAGATCCAGAACATGGTGGAACAGCGTATCCAGGAATTCACGTCAAAAGTGGGACAGATGCCCACAAGCGTCAAATTTCCCTTTGAAAACTTCGTCTATGTCTACAGGGCCAAAGAGGGTTATTTTGAAAACCAGATCAACCAGGCTCTTTACCGGCCTCCGGGATCGTTCGCCGTGGACGAGAATAGCGGAAAAGTCGTGGAGACCGGGAAGAGTGTTGCTGAAAAAGTCATTTCACGCAGCAAGGCAGATCCCCTGGACAGTAAACTCGATTCGGTCCTTTCACAGGTCGTCCGGGATGAGACCAAACGGGCTCTTCTCAAGCAGTCTGTCAAAGAACAGATCGAGGCGGCGAAACAGAAGGCGGGAAAAGATTACAAGGTGACCGTTCAGGTTGGGAAAAACGATTCCGGGAAACCGGCGATCAAGGTAAAACTCGTCAAAAAATGAAATCAAAACCGATTCTTGTCAGCGCTTGTCTTACGGGACTCCCGTGCCGTTATGACGGCACAGATAAAAACAGGAGGGATCTGGAGCATCTCCCGTTCTGTATCCCCCTCTGCCCGGAACAGCTGGCAGGGTTTTCCACTCCCAGGGAGCCCGCAGAACAGGATGAAAAGGGACGTGTGATCCGTCTCTATTCGCAGGAAGACGTGACCGCGGCTTTTCATCGCGGAGCATTCGCTGTCCTGGAATATTGCCGGACAAGGGGGATTAAAAAAGCTCTTCTCAAAGGGGGAAGCCCCTCCTGCGGAAAGGGAGGAGTCACAGCTGATCTGCTGGAAAAAAACGGTGTTGAAGTTGAATATATCGATTAGGCATAAGAAAAAACGGAGGAAAGTATGAAAAACATTCTTGTTTTAGGAGCATCGGGACAGATCGGCTCGGAACTTGTGGGCGAGCTGAGGAAGACCTACGGCGACTCCCATGTGGTGGGAGGGGACATCAACCTGAATGTCTCCTGTGAACTCAAGGAGAGCGGCCCCTATGAGTATCTGGATATCCGCGATACTGAAAAGATCGTGGCTGTGATCAAAAAGTACAATATCGATACCATCTATAACCTGGTGGCCCTCCTCTCGGCTGTGGGGGAGCAGAAGCCTCAGTTTGCCTGGGAGATCAACATCGGAGGGCTCATGAATGTCCTGGAGATCGCCCGGGAACATAAGTGCGCCGTCTTCACGCCCAGCTCCATAGGGGCCTTCGGGCCTTCCACACCGCCTGACCACACTCCCCAGGACACCATCATGCGCCCCACCACGATCTACGGGATCAGCAAAGTCGCCGGAGAGATGCTCAGCGACTACTATTATCTCAAATACGGGGTGGACACCCGGAGCGTCCGTTTCCCCGGCCTCATCTCTTACAAGACCCTTCCCGGGGGCGGGACTACAGATTATGCCGTGGAGATCTTTTATGAGGCCATTAAAGCTAAAAAATATACCTGCCCGCTTCCCGGCGGCACTTTCCTGGACATGATGTATATGCCCGATGCCGTTAAAGCGGCGATTCAGATCATGGAAGCCGACCCCTCCAGCCTGGAGCATCGCAATTCCTTCAACGTCACCGCCATGAGTTTTGACCCGGAGATCCTGGCTGGCGAAATCAAAAAGCATATCCCGGAGTTTTCATTGAGCTATGATATCAACCCCACGCTGGTGAAGATCGCCAACTCCTGGCCCAATTCCATGGATGACAGCTGCGCCCGCGCCGAATGGGGATGGAAACCTGACTACACCCTGGCAGACATGGCCACGGACATGCTTGAAAAGCTAAAAGAAAAACTGAATTAGAGAAACGGCTGAACGCCCCTGGACTACAGGGGCGTTCAGCTCCGAAAGATTCCCATGCAATCGAAAAAACCTAACCTTGCCGATAATAATCTTCTGCGCCTTCTGACTCAGATGTCACTTCCCGCCATCGTGGCCATGTCGGTCAACGCCCTCTACAATGTGGTGGATGCCGCTTTTGTGGGCCGGGGAGTGGGGACATTGGGCCTGGCGGGAGTCTCGCTTGTCTTTCCGCTCCAGATGGCCTATCTTGCTCTGTCCCAGTTTGTGGGTATCGGAGGGGGCGCCCTCATCTCCATTGCCCTGGGGGAGGGCGACCGTGAAAAAGCGCGCGGGATCATGGGTAATGTCTGGCTTTCCTTTATAATTATGGCTCCTCTCCTTACCGGTGCGGGGTTTTTCTTCAAAAGTGAGCTCATCTCCCTTTTCGGAGCCACTGGAGATGTGGTTCCCTTTACCGATGACTACCTCTCCGTGATCCTCGGGGGGACAGCCTTTACCGTCTTTTCCATGATCATGAACAATATTCTGCGGGCCCAGGGCTACGCCCGGGAAGCCATGGTCTCCATGCTCATCGGTGTAGTCTCCAACATCATCCTGGACCCCATCTTTATCTTCGGCTTCGGCATGGGGACGGCAGGAGCGGCCTGGGCCACGGTCATCGCCCGTTTTTTCAGCGCCCTGTATATCATGGGGATCTACTTCAGGTCACGATACGGCCTTGTTCGCCCTGTAACACGGGACCTTCTGCCCAGGGCAGGGGTTCTTTTCCGGATCATGAGCGTGGGGCTCTCGTCTCTCTTCCGCCAATCCGCCGCAAGCGTCCTTCTCATCGTTGTGAATAATATTCTGGTGAGAATGGGAAGCGAAACAGATGTGGCGGCCTTTGCCGTGATCAACCGGACCATGATGCTGGTCCTCATGCCGGTCTTCGGCCTGGCCCAGGGGCTTCAGCCCATCATCGGGTTCAACTATGGGGCGGGACGTTTGGACAAGGTCCTCAAAGCGGTGACGTTGGCCCTTTTTATCGCCACGGGGGTCACGGCCATGGGTTTTGTCCTGGGCGAGTTTTTCCCCCGGGCACTCCTCTCGCTCTTCTCTGCAGACAAGAATTTTGTGCGAAATACCGCAGTCTTCATGAGGCTCTTTACGGCCATGTTCCCGCTGGTGGGCTTTCAGGTGATCATTTCCACCCTTTACCAGGCCATGGGGCATGTGCGTCCCGCTGTATTTATCTCACTGCTCAGGCAGATCATTATCCTCATCCCTCTGCTCATCCTTCTTCCCGGGATCTGGGGGATCAGCGGGGTCTGGGTCTCTTTTCCCATGGCCGACATCCTCTCTTTTTCCGTGATCTACGGGATGTTTGCTCTCTTCCGTAAACAGATCCGGAGTGAATTCTCCCATGGGCAGGCATAGCGGCCTCTTCCTTCACGGCGGCCCCACGGGACGCCACAGCATCACCGCTCTTATGGGGGCACTGGAAGAGAAGGGGCTTGATTCGCATCCTGAGGCGTCTTTTGCCCTGGGAGCCTTTGAGATCACACAGGAGCTGCGCCGTTTCATCACAGAGCATGACCCCTGCGCCGTGGGACTCTCTTTTATGACTTATGAGAAAAAGACCGTTTCAAGGTTTATCTCAATGCTGCGCAAAGAGTTCGGTTCCCGGCTCTTCCTTTTCTGCGGTGGGCCCCCCATCCCACAGGAGCGCCGGGGGAGACGCTTGAGATGGGTTTTGACATGGCCGTCCGGGGAGACGGGGAAATCCCTGTCATCCGCCTTGCAGAGGCGCTGCGTGATGCCGAAGAGATCGCAGAGATCCCCGGAAGCTGTATAAAAGAGGGGGACAGGATGATCTGCTTTCCTCCGGAAGCCTCATCTCTTGATGACTTCGCACCCTATGCCCCGAAATATCGTCTTTATAACGCTCTGGAGATCACCAGGGGTTGTTTTCATCAGTGCACTTACTGTCAGACGCCCTCTCTCTTTCCGGGGACTGTGCGGCACAGAAGCCTGGAGAGGATCATGGAAGCACTCACACTCTATATCCGTCAGCGCGACAGGCCTGCTCATGTGCGCTTTATCACCCCCAGCGCTTTCTCCTATGGAGCGGAGAAAAGCGGGGAAGTCCGTCTCTCTGTCATAGAAGAACTTTTGAGGGAAGCGCGTAAAGTCCTCCGCAAAGAAGACCGTCTGGGATTCGGCTTCTTCCCCTCGGAACTGCGGCCGGAACAGGCCACTGAAGAGGCCCTGGACCTCATCCTTGCTCTTGCCGACAACAGGCGACTGGTCATGGGGGCCCAGACAGGGAGCGTGAGCCGGCTGGCGTCCCTGCGTAGGGGGCATAACCTGGAAGATGTCCTCAGGGCGGTCCGCCTGGGTGTGAAGAAGGGGTTCCGCATGGATGTGGACTTCATCCTGGGTTTCCCCCATGAGACCCGGGAGGAGTTTAGGGATACCCTGGCTTTCATGGAAGAGGCGGGGGGAGCGGGAGCCGCCATCCATGCCCACTTTTTTCTCCCTCTTCCGGGGACGCCTCTGGGAAAGGAGAACCCTGTCCCTCTCACAAAGGAGAAGAGAGACGCCCTGAAGAAGATCATGGCCCGGTTTCCCTTTTACGGTAACTGGGAGAGGCAGGCGGAGATCTCAGAGAGCCTCCGGGCAACAGGAAACCCTTCCTGTGAAAGAACTTGTTAAATCCGGCGGGATACTGTACACTTCCATCACACAAAAGGGGAGTTATGGAGATCATCAGCGTCAGAAAAAGGACAGAGGCCCATGCCGCCGGGCTTCGGCAGGGGGATAAGGTCCTCTCCGTCAACGGTTATCCGGCCGTTGATTTTCTGGATTTTTTATTTTTTAACGGAGAAGAGATCACTCTTTCCGTAGAAGGAAAAGGAGATCTCTCTTTTTATTATGAGAACGGAGACCTGGGGTTTGAGGAGTTCCGGATCCGTCCCTGCAATAATGACTGCACCTTCTGTTTTGTCTCCCAGCTTCCAAAAGGGCTTCGCCCCTCACTCTACCTCAAAGACGATGACTACCGCCTCTCTTTTCTCCACGGCGCCTATATCACGCTCACTAATCTTCAGGAGGAGGACTTTGAGCGGATCCAAAGGCTTCATCTTTCACCGCTCTATGTCTCCGTCCAGGCGGTGACTCCTGAAGTGCGTGCACACCTCATGCGCTGCCGGCATGATTTCGATTTTGCCCGTGCCTTTGACCGGCTCATGGCCTCGGGGATCAGGATGCATACCCAGATAGTGGTGGTGCCCGGTGTGAACGACGGCCGGGAGCTGGAAAAGACCCTGGATTTTCTCATGGAGCGGGCTCAGGCGCTTCTCTCCATCACCCTGGTCCCCGTGGGGCTTACCGGCCATCGTCAGGGCCTGGCCCCGGTCAGACCCTTTACAAAAGATGAGGCCCGGGAAGTCCTCAGGATAATGGGGGAAAAGGAAAAAAGCCTGTCACGCAAAGGCGAGATGCCTCTTCTCTGGGCTACGGACGAGTTCGATCTTATAGCCGGGCATCCCTTCAGCCCGTATTACCGTGAGGACCTTCTGGATAACGGCGTGGGGCTCCATGCGCATTTCAAAGAGGAGTTCCAGGCAATTCTCCCCAGGGCGAAAAGAAGGGATAAGCAGAGGACGGCAGTCCTCACCGGAGTGGACGGAGCCCGGATCCTGGAGGATTTTACCAGGGCCCTTGCTCAAAAGGGGATGAGCCGGGACCTTATCCCGGTGGAGAATACCCTGCTGGGCCCCCATGTCACGGTGACCGGCCTTTTGAGCGGGGAGGATATTGTAAGAGCCGCAGACAAGGTGGCCGCCGATTATGACAAGATCCTCGTTCCTGATATTATATTCAATGAAGACGGGCTCACCCTTGACGGATGGCCAAAAAAAGCTATTCTAAAATATAAGAAAAAAATCAAAATTGTATCAGCCACTGCGAAAGGATTGATCGACGCATGAAAGAAAAGAAGCCGTTATCCTATGTGGCCATCGTCGGCCGCCCCAATGTGGGTAAATCCACTCTTTTCAACCGGATCATCCGGGAGAAGAAATCCATCATCGACGACCAGCCAGGGGTCACACGGGATCGCCTCTATGCCCATGCCAATTGGGAAGAGACCTGGTTCGGGCTCATCGACACCGCGGGGCTGGTGATGCAGGATGAAGATTTGTTCGCGCGTCATCTGGCGGAAAATGCCGAGATCGCCATGAACGAAGGGGACCTGATCCTCTTTATGGTGGACGGCAAGGCAGGGCTCCTCCCTGATGATTACGCCATTGCCGATATTCTGCGCAAAAAAAAGAAAAAGGTCATCGTGATCAAGAATAAGAGCGAAAAGAAGGACGACTTCAACTATTTCCACGACCTTTATGAGCTCGGTTTTGAACATGTCCTTCCGCTTTCGGCGGCCTACGGTGACGGTTTTGCCGATCTCATGGACCTGATCCTGGAGATGCTCCCTGTCAAGGCGGAGACCCTTCAGACCAAGGGGGATGATGTCATCCGTCTGGCCATTGTGGGACGGCCCAATGTGGGCAAGTCCACCATGCTCAACGCCTTTCTCGGCGAAGAGCGCAGTGTGGTGAGCCAGGTGGCGGGAACCACGAGGGACGCCATCGATGCCGAGTTCATGCGCAACAAGCAGCCCTATCTCCTCATCGATACTGCGGGGATCCGGCGCAAAAGTAAAGTGGATGAAAAGATGGAGAGCTACATGGTCATGCGCGCCCTGAAGAATATCGACCGGGCCCATGTGATCCTCTTCCTCATAGACGGGGAGGAGGGCTTCACCGAGCAGGATGAGAAGATCTGCGGTTACGCTCATGAGCGGGGGGTGGGCATCGTTCTGGCGGTGAACAAGTGGGATGCCGTGGAGAAGGACGACAAGACCTATCTCAAAGTGGAATCTGAGATCCGCCGTCAGGCTCCTTTCCTCAACTACGCTCCTGTCCTCTTCGTGTCGGCTCTGGAAAAAAAGAACCTCTTCAAACTCATCGATACCGCCACAGAGATCTACCGAAGCTCCATGCAGAAGATCTCCACAGCGGAGATCAACAAGTTTTTGCGTGATGCCGTGAACAAGAAGGCCCATCCCATCAGGAAGCGCCGGCGTGTCAACCTGAAATACATGACACAGGTGGGGCAGAGCCCGTTACGGTTTCTTGTCTTTTCCAATGCGCCTGAACTTGTCCATTTTTCCTATGAACGCTATCTGAAAAACGAGCTGCGGGCCCGTTACGGGTTTCACGGGTCGGACATCAAGATCGAATTCCGCGCAAGCGATTCCAAACGATAAAGGAGGCCAAGACTTATGGACACTCTTCTCATCGCGATATCAGCTTACCTCATAGGTTCTCTTCCCTTTGCTTATATTATTGTGAAACTCGTGTCAGGAAAGGATATCCGCCAATACGGGAGCGGCAATGTGGGCGCCACCAATGCCTACCGGATCGTGGGCCTTCCCCTGGCGGTATTGACCTTCCTTCTTGATTTTTTCAAGGGTTTTGCCGTGGTCTTCTGGCTGGCGCCCGCTCTCAGGGAAGGGAGCCTGGGCCTTATCACCGGAGCGCTCTTTGTCCTGCTGGGGCATATGTTCACTTGTTTCCTGCGCTTCAAAGGGGGGAAAGGCGCAGCCACGGGGCTTGGGGTGGTAACAGCCCTCTCTCCGCTGGGAGCCCTTACGGCCATGATCATCTGGGTGGTCATTGTCAAAGCAAGCCGCATGGTCTCCCTGGCCACCATGATCGCAGCCCTTTCGGCTTCGGCTCTTTCGTTTTTCCTCTATCCGGAACAGCGGGAGATAAATATTTTCCTGGCGGCCATGGTCCTTCTTGTCATTCTCCGCCACTGGAAAAATATTGTCAGGATCTGTCATGGAACGGAAAATAAAGTATAAGAAAAAGTATTATAAGATCAGCGAGGTGGCGTCGCTTCTGGGTGTGAGGACATCTGTCCTGCGCTTCTGGGAGTCGGAGTTCCCCCTCTCTCCCGCCAAGACTCCCGGAGGACAGCGCGTCTATACGGTGAATGACATCAAGACCCTGCTCAAGATCAAGTTTCTCCTTTATGAGGAGAAGTATACCATTGAAGGAGCCAGGAAACAGCTTGCCGCAAAACAGGGTAAGCTCCCCCTGGAAGAGATGCTCCTGAAAGACACCCTGCAGTATGTGAGAAAAGAACTGGAAAGGCTCCTCCATGACTCTGAACCCTCAAGTTGATTCCTTCCTGGAAAAGGAGATCCTCTCTGTCCAGAAACCACTGCGTTACCTGGGAGGAGAGTACTTATGCGCATCCAAGCCCTTTTTTGCGTCCCCTGAAGAGGGGCTCAACATCGCCCTGGCCTTTCCCGACACCTATGAAGTGGGGATGTCCCATCTGGGCCTCAAGATCCTCTATGCTCTGCTCAACAAGAGCGAAACGTTCATGTGCGACCGCGCCTTTGCCCCGTACCCCGATATGAAGGCTCTCATGGAAGAGAAGGGGGTCGCCCTTTTTGCCCTGGAGAGCAGGCGGTTTCTCCGTGAATTTGACGTGGTGGGGTTTTCCCTTCAGTATGAGCTGAGCTTTACCACGCTTCTTGCCATGCTGAAACTCAGCGGGATCACGCTGAAAAGCTCCTTGCGTGGGGAGGAGGAGCCTGTTATCGCCGCTGGAGGCCCGGTGGCCTCTAATCCCGAGCCCCTGGCGGATTTCATCGACCTCTTTTTCATCGGGGATGCCGAAGAATCCTTTCCCGAAGCCCTGGAGGTCATCCGGACAGGACGATGCGAAAAATGGAGCCGCAGGAAGATCATCACCGAGATCTGCCGTCAGGTCCCCGGAGTCTACGCTCCTCTTCTCTACAGACAAACAGAGGCCGACGGGAGGTATTACCGCCTGGAGCCGGCAGAGGAGGGGGCTCCTGCCGCCGTCAAACGCCGTATTGCCGACCTGGACCGGTTTCCCGTCCCGGACAGGGTCCCTGTCCCCCATACGGAGATCGTCCATAACCGGATCAGCCTGGAAGTCATGCGCGGCTGTTCCCGGGGCTGCCGTTTTTGTCATGCCGGCTTTTTCTACCGCCCCAAGAGGGAACGTCAGGCCGCTGAACTCTGCGAGTCCGCCGTCTCGCTCCTCTCCGCCACGGGGTTTTCCGCTATCTCCCTGGCCTCTCTGAGTACGTCGGACTACTCCGGGGTCTTATCCCTGTCCCGTTCTCTGGGGGAGTATACCCGTCCACGGCATATCGGTACGGAGATCCCCTCATCCCGTCTGGACTCCCTGGATGAAGCCCTTCTCAGAGAGATCAGCTCCGTGAAGAGAGGGGGGCTTACCCTGGCCCCTGAAGCCGGGACACAGCGTCTGCGTGATGTCATCAACAAGAATATCACCGAAGAGGATATCCGCTATTCCCTGGCCAAGGCCCGGTCCCTGGGCTGGCGCTCGGTAAAACTCTATTTTATGATGGGCCTGCCCACGGAGACCGACGAGGACCTGGACGGGATCGTGGATCTGGTCAACAGGCTTGTGCGTGAAAAGTGGGCTGTGCGTGTCTCTCTCTCTGTCTTTGTCCCCAAACCCCACACGCCTTTTCAGTGGGAAAAGCCTCTTTGCGGAGAAGAGCTTTCCCGCAGGACGTCATACGTCTACAACCGGATCGACCGCAAAGCCAAAGTAAGCTGGAGAAGCCCTCTCACCGCTCTTCTGGAAGGGCTCTTTTCAAGAGGCGGACGCCATCTGGCGCCTCTCCTTAAAGCAGCTTTGGAAGAGGGGGCCTATCTCGACGGATGGGACGAATATTTCAAAAAGGAGGCCTGGAAAAGCCTTGTGGAGCGTTTCGTCCGGGTGGAAGAGGAGATGTCTGAACTCCGGGAGGATGCGCCGCTTCCCTGGGATATCATCGACATCGGTGTGAAAAAATCCTATCTTTCAGCGGAGCGGCAAAAGGCCGCCAGGCAGGAGACCACGCCCCCCTGTACAGAAGAATGCCGCAAGTGCGGCGTCTGTGACGGTGAAGTCCGGGTCCGCGAGGCGGAACCTCATTCTCAAAAGGGAGCCAATGCACACGGGCCGGCCCGGGTGAGCGAGAACCGCCTGAAGTACCGTTTCTGGTTCCGGAGGGAGGGGATCATGAGGTTTCTCTCTCAGAAGGACCTGATCCAGGTGATCCAGGCGTCTCTCATGAGGGCAGAGCTTCCCATGCTCTTTTCCGAAGGGTTTTCTCCCCGTCCCCGTCTTTCATTCTGTCAGCCGGCGCCTCTGGGGGTGGCCGTGGAGAACGACTTTTTCGAAGGGGAGCTTACAGCTTCGCTGCAGACGGATGCCCGCGCCCTCTCGGGATTTTTCCCCCGGGGGATGGAAATCACCCGTATTGAAGAGGTAACGGAAGGAAGCAAGTCAAGCGAATTTGTCCTGGAAACAGTGTCTGTTTGTGCAACAGAGCGCCGGATGGAGCGTTTTTCGGCGCCTGAATGGGTTTATTTTGATGAAAAAAAAGAAAAATATGTTACAATCAAAGGGTTAAAAGAAAAAGCCGGGGATCAGGGCCGTCTCATTGTCACCTATGACAACAGAGAAGCCTCCCTGAAAAAAGTGATCAATTATTTGTTGGAAGGGGAGGAAAAACCCTATCCTTTGAACGACATCATAAGAATCGGTTTTCATAAAGGAGATGCCTATGAAAAAATCAATCGTCATTAATGTGGAGCGGGGGCAGGAACGCATCGCCCTCCTTGAAGACGAGAAACTCGTCGAATTTTTTGTGAATATCAATGTGGACAAAAGCCTGGTGGGGGATATCTATCTGGGATATGTCCAGAACATCCTGCCCGGGATCCAGTCGGCTTTTGTGGACATCGGCCGGCCCAAGAACGCCTTTCTCAATATCAACGATATTGAGAATATCGATATCGACGCCGATGAAGTGGACAGTTTCAATACCGAGGCTCAGATCGGAAAAGTTACGCGGCACAGGATCGAAGATATCCTCAAGCCCAACCAGAAGATCATGATCCAGGTCCTCAAAGAGGAGATCGGGACCAAAGGGCCCAAGGTGACCACCAACGTCTCCATCCCGGGGAATTTCGCCGTGCTCATGCCCCAGTCGCCCAGTATCGGGGTCTCCAGGAAGATACGGAACAAGGACAAACGGAAAGTCCTCTATGAGCTGGCCAAGAAGAATGTCCCGGAAGGGATGGGGCTCATCCTGAGGACCTCATGCGAAGACTGGCCGGAAAAGGTCATCGTCAATGAGATCCGCATGCTGGTCAACATCTGGAAGGAGATCCAGTCCAAATACCACAAAGGGAACAAGCCGGCTATGATCTACCGCGACCTGGAGCCGTCGGAGAAGATCATCAGGGATACCCTGGCTGAAGGGATAGAGACCATCGTGGTGGACGACAACAAGCGCTACACCGATATCAAAAAGATCTTTAAAAACATCAAGAACATCAAGACAAAGATCATCCATTACAGGGAAGACATCCCCGTCTTTGAATCCTACGGGATCGAAGAGGCCCTGGAGAAGGGGATCAGCAAAGTGGTCAACCTGGACGGGGGAGGGACCCTGGTCTTTGACGAGGCAGAAGCCCTGGTGGCCATCGACATCAACACCGGTCACTTCGTGGGACGTAAAAGCCAGGAGGATACCGTCTTTCAGACAAACATGAAGGCGGCCGAAGAGATCCCCAGACAGCTGCGCCTGCGCGACATCGGGGGGATCATTATCATCGACTTTATCGATATGGAGCGCGAAGACCATCGTAATAAGGTCTTTGAGACCCTGAAGCTCAACCTGAAACGGGACAAAGCCCAGACCAACATCTATCCCATCTCCAACCTGGGACTGGTGGAGATGAGCCGGAAACGCGTCCGGCGGAGCCTTAAGAACCAGCTGACCCAGTCCTGTCCCTACTGCGGCGGTACAGGGATCATCTACTCCACGTCTACATTGGCCTTCAACCTGCTCAGGACCCTGAAAAAGGCCTTCTGGCTCACAAACGAGACTGAATTCCTCGTGATCCTCAACCAGGAGATCTTCTACTCCATGATCAGCGAATACCGGGATGCCCTTGAAGACCTGCAGAAAAAATTCAAAAGAAAGGTCTATCTCAGTTACAACGCCGAGTTTCACCATCACGATATCAAGATCATGTCTCTCCAGACAAAAGCGGAGATCATATCCACTCTGAATACCTATGATGATGAGAACGAAGTCCTCTTTTAAGACTCTTCTGCTCATGATACTCCTGGGATTTCTGGGAGTCTCCTGCTCGGTCCTTCCCCGCAAAGGGGAAGCGGCCGGGGGGGAGGAGCCCGGCGGGGGAGTATGGCAAGTCCGGAGCATCCTCGCGTTTGAGGGGAATGTGGCTCCCGGGCCGGGTGAAGCTATCGCCGTTCTCAAGGGAGATGAGATCACACTCTACAAGGGAGAAGAGCCCGTGAGGCGGATCACGGGAGCTCCCAAAGGAAGGCTCCAGTGGGGCCCCCGGGGAGCGTATCTCTACTACATCGAATATGATAACTTCATCGCTCCGCATCACTGGATGAATGCCGGAACGCTCAAACGCTATTCTCTCACGGACGGGAGCATCACTTCCCTGAGCGCTGACAATAATGTGACATTTTTTACAGTAGGGGAAGAAGCGCTCTACTATATCAGCCTGGGCTCTCTCTACCGGGGGGTGCAAAAAGAGGATGCATTTCAGTTTGAAAAGATCATCAACGGCTTTTGTGTCTCAGCTTATCCTATGGGAAACCACATCGCCGTCTACAGACGAATGGACCGGGAGATCCTGGAAGTGGTGGATAACAAGGGGGAGCGAATCGCTCTTCTGGAAATGGAGTCTGTGAAAAACAGGCTGCTCCCCGCCTATGTCCTCACCGTTTCCCATGGCATGATCTCTCTTGACGGGAGGGGAGAGCGGCAGACGTTCCGCCTGGACGGCAAGTCCCTTGTCCCGGCGGTTTCACCTGCCCCCGGGGAGTCTCTTGCAGCCAAAGAGATCATCCTGGGAGAGACAGCTTTTCGGTGGGAACTTGCAGGGAAGCGGTTGACTCTTTTCCAGGTGAACGGGGATGAAAGCCGCTACCTCACTCATGTGGAAGGGGGAAGGCCTCTTGAATTTTCTTATTCCGGAGAAAGGCTTGTCTTGCGATGGAGCGACGGAGCGTTGGTCATCCGATTGACACAGGGACAATAAAAGAGATCTGGGATCTGAACAGGATCCCTGTGCGTTTTCTCAAGGGTGTAGGCCCGAAAAACGCCGAAAAACTCCTCCGGCTGGGGATCGAAGATGCCGGAAGCCTTCTTTTTCACCGCCCGGTGGCTTATCAGGACCGCCGGTGCGTCACTCCCCTGGCAAAGACCGATCCTGAAAAGAGCCAGTCTTTCGTGGTGAAGCTGGGAGCTGTCCGCGAGATGCGTTCGCGCACCGGACGGAGGATCGTCCGCGCCCAGGCCTATGACGAGACGGGACAGATAGACCTTGTCTGGTTCACATTCCCCCGATACCTGCGCGCTTTGCTCCAGCCCCATAAAGAGTATCTTGTCTACGGCAAAGCCGAATTTTTCCGCGGGGCCCCCCAGATCACCCACCCGGAGATCGTCCCCTGGGAGGAATCAAGCGCTCTCCCCGGCCATCTCCTGCCCCTCTACCCCCTTACGGCGGGGATCACCCACGCCTACCTGAGAAAGATCATCCGGAGCGTCCTTGAAGAGTATGAACAGGCCTTTACAGAGACATTTCCTCGCCACATGCAAGAAACACTTTCCTATCCGGGTTTGAAAAAGGCCTTTTGGGACCTCCATTTTCCAACTGAGGAGGCGGACGCTGTTATGGCGAGACGCCGGCTGGCCTTTGACGAGCTCTTCTTTTTCAACCTCATCATGCAAAAACGCAAAGAGGAGAAATCCCGCGTGGAAAAGACGCCCTACCGCATCACCGAAGAAATGCGGGAACAATTTCTCAAGTCCCTTCCCTTTACCCTTACCGACTCCCAGAAACAGGTGATGGGGGAGATCGAAGGGGATATCGCCGGGCCCCATCTCATGTACCGTCTGCTTCAGGGCGATGTGGGATGCGGAAAGACGGTGCTTGCGGCTTTTGCTCTCTACTGCGCTGTGATAAACGGCCGTCAGGGGGCCTTTATGGCTCCCACAGGGGTTCTGGCGCGGCAGCATTATGACAACCTCACCCGTTATCTTGCCCCTCTGGGGATCGAAACGGTGCTCATCACCGGAGGGATGAGTAAAGGTGAGAAGGAGACGGCCCTGGCCAAATGCGCCTCAGGAGAGAGCCGTGTGGTCATCGGGACCCATGCGCTCCTTTATGATTCCGTGGAATTTTCCGCCCTGGATATGGTGGTCATCGATGAGCAGCACAAGTTCGGTGTGGCTCAGCGTAAAAGCCTTCAGCTCAAAGGGACCCTTCCCCACTATCTTCTCATGACGGCGACTCCCATCCCCCGGACGACCCTCATGGTCTGGTTCGGCGATGTGGAGATCTCTGTGATCTCAGCCCTCCCCGGGGGGCGGGGCGGCATCAAAACAGCTCTCCGGCCGGAATCATCCCGGAAAAAGGTCTATGAGTTCGCCCGCAAGGAGCTGAATGAAGGGAAGCAGGCCTATGCCGTCTATCCTCTTGTGGAGGATTCGGATAAGAGCGACCTGCGCTCGGCAGAGACCATGTACAAGGAGATCTCCGCCGCTTTCGGGCCTGAGCATACCGCTCTTCTCCACGGAAAGATGAAGGCCGAAGAGAAGATGGCCTGTCTTCGTAAGTTCAAAGAGAAGCGTGTTCAGTTTCTTGTGACCACCACGGTGATCGAAGTGGGGATCGATGTCCCAGATGCCACACTCATGATCATCGAACATCCGGAACGATTCGGCCTGGCCCAGCTCCATCAGCTCAGGGGCCGAATCGGGCGCGGGCCTCATCCCTCCTATTGTGTCCTTCTCACCGATCCCGGCCTCTCCGCAGAGGCAGCAGAACGCCTGGAGCAGTTTGCCTCCACAAACGACGGGTTTGCCATCGCCGAGCTTGATCTTCAGTACAGGGGAGGGGGAGAGATCCTGGGATTGAAGCAGCATGGAGGCCTTACTATGCGGTTTGCCTCTTTCCCCGACGATAAGAGCCTCTTTTCAGAGACAAAAGCTTTTATCAGCCGTTTCCGGCCTTCATGGGATGAGTTCAAAAGAGGAGCTGACTTCTATTTTCCCGATCGGGAGAGCGCAGAATAGAAGTGGTACAAGTGAAAAATCACTTGTACCACTTGTCTGTTGCGGAAAAACTCACACCAATGGTGAAGAAATTCTCTTTATAATCGTATTCCCCGCCCTGAAAAGCGTCTTCCAGGAGAGTCTTGCGCTGTCCGTAGGAGAGGAGGACGTCCATGCGGGCGCCGCTCACGCTTTTGAAGGGGAAGAGGGAAAAGCCTCCTGTGAGTCCCCACTCTTTGCCGTCTTCATAGAATCCCTTCTGGGTATAGAAGCCGGCACGCACGGGAATATCGATAGTCCGGAGATTGCCGTGGCGCTTGTAGGGGATCTTCAGGTCGTATTCTGCTCCGAAGGAAAGACGGCTCATATTATCCAGGACATAATCATTATAGTCCACGCCTGACCAGTCTATGGCGGTCCATTCGCCGGTGAGCGTCATCGCGCCGGGAGTCAGAGAGAAACCCAGGGTCCATTGAGCCGGATAGGTAAAGGATGTCTCAGGATCGATGCGCGCATCGTTAAAGGAGCGGGAGACGCTGATATCGAAAGCGGGATAATAGGAGACCCCGATATTGGCGAAATCAGAGTGGTAGAGGGCCCCCAGATGAAAACCGATGCCGCTGTAGGTGTATTTCCACTTGTTGTAGGTGGTCTCCTCCGTATAGGACTCATCGGTGATGGTGTATTCATTGCGTTCGTTTCCGAAGGCATAAAGCGCGCCTGCTCCCACGGAAAAGGAGGGGAGAAACTCATAGGCGGCGCCGAACTCGGCGAAGTTGATGTTTTTCTCATGCACCTCTTCGATATCTTCCGTTCCGTTGGCATAGTGCAACTCGATCATGGAGTTCACCGGAGAATAGTAGCTTGCCGTGAGGACCGTGCCTTTCAAAGGCAGGGGAAAGATGATGTTCAGATAGGGGGTGTCAAAATCGGCGCTTGAAGGGTCGAACCCGGTAAAGCGGTCATAATCGATGGAAAGGCTGGAATAGGTCTCCCCGATATTGATAAAGATCCTGTCTTTTCCCGTGGCTGTTGCGGGGTTGACAAGGGATGTGTTGTAGCCATCATAGAGAGCGACTCCGGAGACGCCCATGGAAAAGGAGCGGATATCGCCCTGAAGATTGTATTTTCCGAAACTGTTAAGGGCCAGAAAGGAGCCGCCGAACAGGGGAAGCACCATGATAAGGGCTGATATCACAAGAAAGAGTGTCCGTTTCATTCATTCACCTCATATTCTTCGACGTTCTTGCGGTAGACAATATGGATCGTTGCGTCGCTGATCTCCATCTCGCGAAGCTGGTTACGGTAATGGGGGGGCACCAGCCCGATGGGCTGATTATTGTCAAAGGCGTGGCGCAGAGGGCCCGTGATGTCCAGGGTATAGCGGGACGTGTCCGTGTCATATCCCGGGACAGCGCTGCCGTATTTGTCAAACGTGAAATCAGTGGGGTCCTGGTTTTCCACAGTATAGCAGTAGATCTTTTCGTCAGCTTCTTCCGGAGAAGCGGAGTCAAGCCCGAAATAGTTTTTCATCGTGACAGGGTCGGCGGTGAAAGAGATGGTGGCTTCCAGGATCTCCCATTTGTAATCCAGAGGGGAGTAGTCCGGGACCATCACAGGGACATAACCGTCGCCCAGGGTGAAGAGCGCCGGGTCGTTTTCAAATTCCGGCCGGGCGGAGAGGTCGGAGATATGATCCGAAGAGCTGATGAGTTCCGTGGTGGTGGTGTCTCCCGACGTGATGAGGATGGCCGGCTTCTCGTCAGTCTCGTCATCGTTGTTGTAAGGCGTGGAGAAGGCCAGGTGGGCCGGGCTCGTGGAGAGGGGCTCATGGGCGATGATGATAAATCCGTGATTTTCGTTTTCCGCCCAATAAGAAAAGAGGGGCGTGATGTCTATGGAAAGAAGCGAATCATCCGCTTCGTTCACCGTTGCTGTCACCGCATGGGCCAGGTCATAATCGCCGCCGGGTGTGGTCCAGGGGGTGTCTTCAGCAGCCTCTTCCCAGGTTACCGATGAGTTGTCCCAGTCAGTTGTGAGGGGGGCGATGGTCACGGTGAGCGAAGAGAGGCCCATCTTGTAGAGAAGATGAAGACGCAGGCTGTAGACAGCGCTTGGGTCGTCAGCCACTTCGGCCGGGGCGTTGTAGAGAAGGCGGATCTCCGTGTCCTGGGCCCGTCCCACCCAGCCTTCCTGGTTGAGGACGGGATCGAAGCGGATGACATGGGTGAACGTGTCTGTCACCGCAAGGTCCATCTCCTCGGGGGGCTGAAGGTTGTCGTTGATATAGTTTTCCGATGTAGGCAGTTCAATGGGGCCCTTTTTGCCGCAGCCGAAAAGAGCGAAAGTGACGATCATTATAATAAGAATGAATTTACGCATGCAGGTTCCTCCTTGCTTGAACGTTACTTTATTTGGTAAAAAATGTCAAGGAGCAAATAGTTCCCGAAAATGGTGAAGAGTTGACACTTTTCCTGCCTTGAGATATAATCGAGGATATGAAAACAGAAGAACTCATCGCCGCTTTAGATACCATTTTTCAGCCGGAAAGGTTTCCCGACCCTTCTCAGAACGGCCTCCAGGTGGCCGGAAGAGGGGAGACGGAGAAGGTCCTCTTTGCCGTGGACGCTTCCCTGGAGACCATCCGGAAAGCCCAAGAGGAGAAGTGCGGGCTCATCATCGTCCATCACGGCCTCTTCTGGTCCCGCCCCCTCATGGTGCGGGGCTATATGAAAGAGCGTCTCAAAGCCCTTCTGCAAAGCGATATCGGGCTTTACGCCGTGCATCTCCCTCTGGACGAACATCCTGAGCTGGGCAACAATATGAGCCTGGCCCTGGAAGCGGGGATCATAAAAGACACGGCTCTGGCCTCCTACAAGGGGGTGCCCCTGGGGATTTTAGGCCATTACGAGTCGCCGCGCTCCCTGGAAGAGGCGGCCCTCCCTCTCAAGGGGAAGTATCAGCCGCTTCATGTCATCGACGGGGGCCGTCCCATCCGCAGAGCCGGGGTCATCACAGGGGATGCGGGGTCTCTTCTGGATGAGATCCTGGAATCTGGGATCGACCTTCTTATCAGCGGAGAGCTGAACCATGCCATGGTCCATCCCTTTAAGGAGAGCGGCCTTTCAGGCCTGTTCTACGGCCATTACGCCACGGAGCGGGGAGGGCTCCTGCGGCTCAAGGAGCATCTGGAAAGAGTATTCCCGTCACTGGGCTCACTTTTTTATGACAATGATACCAAACTCTAAGGAGGAGATATGAGTCTCATTCATTGTACCGACGGTGATTTCAAAAAGACAATAGAATCCAAAGGGAAAAAGGTCGTCGTGGACTTCTGGGCGGAATGGTGCAGCCCCTGCCGGATGTTCGGCCCTATCTTTGAGAAAGCGGCCGAGGATTACGGCGACGAGGTGATCTTCTGCAAAGTAAACGTGGATGAAGCCAAAGAGACGGCAGCCGAACACGAGATCATGAGCATTCCCACAGTGGCCCTCTTTGAAAACGGCCGCCTTGTCCGCCAGAAAGTGGGCGTGATGAACGAAAAGGCGCTCCATGACTTTATTAAAGGTTAAGCGGGGACGGACATTCCCCCCAGGCCTCCTTATCATCGCAGGGGCGGTTCTTCTTCTGGCCCTGGGCTACGGGGGAGGGCGGCTTCTCAGCGAGATGAAGTCCAAAGGGGGGGATGAGACATTCCGCGTCTATCAGAATACCAGCCGTGACGTGTCCGCCGAACGGGCAGGAGCCCTGGCTGTGGCGGCGCAGAACGTTCTCCCGGCTGTGGTGAGCATCGAGACCGAGTATGAGCCCATGCAGAGGCGCTCCAATGATGTCTTTGAAGAATTTTTCCGTGAATTTTTCGGGTCGGCTCCCGAAAGCGGGCGGGACACGAAACATGGTGTGGGATCGGGTGTGGTCATCTCTCCTGAAGGGCTTATCCTCACAGCCGACCACGTGGTGGAGGGAGCTTCATCCATCTACGCCACCCTTCCCGACGGGCGCCAGTTTCAGCTGAAGCTTTTAGGAGAAGACTCCATGAACGATGTGGCCCTCCTTCAGGCCCAGGGGGACGGCCTTCCCCATGTGGCATTGGGAGATTCGGATATCCTTGTCCAGGGGGAGTGGGTCATCGCCGCAGGCAACCCCTTCGGACTCATGGCCGGGGACCCCCAGCCCACAGTCACCGCAGGGATCGTCTCAGCCCTAATGCGCACCATTCAGATCGATGACGGGCAAGGACAGAAGGTCTACTACGGCCTCATCCAGACCGATGCCAGCATCAACCCCGGTAATTCAGGCGGCCCGCTGGTCAACGCCCGGGGAGAACTGGTGGGGATCAACAACGCCATATTCTCCACAAGCGGCGGGTCCCAGGGGATCGGGTTTGCCATCCCTGTGAACACCTGCCGGAAGAGCATCGAGACCATTTTGAAGAACGGAAGCGTCCGCAGGGGCTGGATGGGAGTGGGCGTAGTGGATATCGATGAAGAGTTAAAGCAAAAATTCGACCTCGGAGCTTTTCACGGTGTGGTAGTGACCAAGGTCTTTCCCGGGTCCGCTGCGGGTAAAGCAGGGCTGACTCCCGGGCAGATCGTCACGTCTCTCAACGGGATCGCCGTGCGGAATTCACGCTGGTGGAACGGGCTGGCCATGCGGATCAACGCCGGAGACCTCGTGACACTGCAAGTTTGGGATGCAGGGAAAGAGAAGGAGATCTCCTTTGCACCTCCGGCTTTTCAGCTGGAGAGCACTCTGGACTCTTTGGGGATCGAGTCTCTCAAACCGTTGGATTATCAGACTGCCGCCCGGTATAATATCCGCCCCGAAAAGGGGCTGCTCATAGAAAGCCTCAAGGAGAAGGCGCCGCTCTATAAAGCGGGGCTCCGCGCCAACGATGTCCTGCGCGTGGTGGAAGGACGCAAGATCTATGAGAAAAACGACCTGGAAGCGGTCCTCTCCCGTCTTCTTCCCGGAGATGAGATCGAGATCATCGCCGAACGGAGAGGCTACTTTTTCAAGACGCAGGCCCGGTGGTAGTGATGATGAGAAGGATCATGCTTGTCTGCCTCGTTATTTGTGTGACACTCCTCCCTGTGAACGCTCAGGAGGAAGAAGAGACGCGGGGAAAATCAAAATCGGCGCTCACCGCCCTGGCTTTGGGAGTGGTTGTTCCCGGAGGAGGCGATTTCTATGCGGGAAAACCCTTCAAAGGAATGATCTATTTTGCCGTGGGGGCGTTTTTGGGTTATCAGACCTATCACTACTGGCGGGAAAGCGACAAAGCCTATGATGTTTATGAGCGCACAGGAGGCGAGGCCGATTACAACCGTTATCAGTCGGCTTATGACCGTTCCCAGCAATACCTCTATTTCTATCTTATCAACCTGGCTGTGAGTGTCCTGGACGGCGTGGTGGAAGCCTCGCTTTCCGACTGGTCTGTGGAAAACGTCCATATTGAGCAGGAGCAGACAGAAGACGGCCGGACGATTCTTTCGTTAAAAAAGGAGTTCTGATGAAAAAGTTTGTTGTATTGTTGTTTTTTCTTGTGATAGGTGTTTCATTTCTCTCAGCCCTTCAGGTGGAGTACAGCCTGGACCTTCAAAACGATGTCACAGGGGAAAAGGTGGTAAAAGCCGTGGTGGGTGATGCCCTCTATATCACCTATCCGGAAAACGGACAAGCGGCCCTTCACTTTGATGCCCAGAGCGTAAGCGGAGCCCGTTTTTTCAGAGTACGCCTCTCCTGCATCACGCTTCTGGGAGCCCCCGGAGCGGTCTCCCTTGCAGGTGACGGCCGATCCCTGACTCTTCTGGGCGAAACGGAGAGGGTCGCTGTGACACCGTACATGGAGACCGGATCCATGCCTGAGCAGTTCACCCTCACCTTCTCCGGGCCCTTTATGGGGCTCATCTCCAAGATCGCCTTTGATTTCAGGGACACCCCTCCGGGAGAGATCACATTGAAACATGCCTACGAAGGCGTGAACAATGAGCGGGGGATCATTACCGCTTCGGGTTTTGCCAAGTTCGGCAAAGGAAATGACGCCAGTGTCCGCCTGGAAGCGGAGCGCGCTGCCAAGGTCACCGCCTACCGCAACCTGGGGCTTCTGCTCAGGGATATCGCGCAGAAGGAAGGGTTCGGAATCGATGAAGCGCGCCTGGACGTGACCATCAGAGGGGCACGGGTCCTCAAGAAAGAATTGACCAAAGAGGGAGTCGTTGTTACAGTAGGGATTGCTGTGAACGGCACACCCGGTTTATCAGATATTGTAAAGGAGGGGTTATGAAAAGGATCCTGTTGGCCGTGTTTCTCATCGCGGCCCTGGCAGCCTGCCAGAATCAAAATATTAAAGACCGCCTGGGCGGACGCACCACCGAGGAGCAGGGGGATGCCCCCAAAGAGACCACCATCGAAGAGCTGACCATCAACGATGCCGACACTGCGGATATCAACGTCCGTGAAGGCGTCGTGGTGGCTCAGGCGCATTCGGATTCCTCAGGAGAAGATGATGTGTCAGTCAGCATCAATTACGATGAAGAGGACGACAGCCTGCCTCCCATCAGTGAGGATTCTGAAAATGTCCCCGCAGGGACCGTGGTCTTGAAAAGAGACAGCGGCTACCGTGTCCAGCTCATCACGGTGACCCAGAAGGAGAACGCCGAAAAGTTCGGGAAAGACTTTAAGGAAAAGTGGAACGAAGCGGCCCTGGACAAGGCAAACGACGATGCCTACCATTACCGCGAAGAGATCCCCGTCTACATCGAGTTCTACGATCCCTACTGGAAACTCCGGGTGGGGAACTTCAAGTCACGCAGTGACGCCCAGTATGCCCTGAAATATATCAAACTCCTGGGTTATAAAGATGCCTGGATCGTCCCCACGACGATTCTTGTCAAGGAGGGCCCGTAAGCGATGATGCTTTCTGCAGAAAACGCCCACGGATACTTTTCCCTCTCAGATGATTTCTGCTGCGGGCTTTTTACGGTCTCTGAGCGTCTGAGCCGGACTCTCCCCGGGGGAGGGAAGGATTTCCGTCCTGTCCCGGGGTTGCTTCGGGCGCATGTCCCGGCGCTTCCCGATACTCCGGCTGACTTTTTCTACAACGGGACGTGCGTCCTCACTTACCAGGGCGGAGGGAGACATCTGGAGCTCGCCGAAGACGAGTGCCTCCTTATCGAAGACCCCATGGAGCTTTTCAGCCACCATGCGCGCATGGCGGAAAAAGACCGGGCGCTCATAGACGAAGAGGAGTATCTCCATGTCCTTCCCGAAGGCATCTTTCTCCGAGGGGGGCGAAAAGACCTTCTCATCCATAAGACAGCCCGGATCTCGGGCCCGGTCTCCATCAGTACCGAAGAGGGGCCGGTGGTCATCGATGCCCGTGCTTCGGTGAAGCCCTTTTCCGTTCTGGAAGGGCCCCTTTATATCGGACCGGACAGTATCATTGAAAGTGCGCGTATCCGCACGTCTTACATCGGAGCATCCTGCCGCATGGGCGGGGAAGTGGAGGAGTCGGTTTTCCATCCCTTTTCCAACAAACATCACGAAGGTTTTATCGGCCACAGCGTCATCGGCCGCTGGGTGAACCTGGGGGCCCTCACCACGGGAAGCGACCTCAAAAACAATTACGCTCCCGTGCGTTTCCCGGATCCTCAGGGCGAGTTCCAGGCCACACCCCATCTCAAACTGGGCGCTCTGGTGGGAGATCACGTGAAGACAGGGATCGGCACGCTGTTCAATACCGGTTCCAGGATCTCTCTGGGAAGCCTCATCGCCGGAGGAGGGTTGTCCCCGGTATGGCTTCCGCCCTTTTCCTGGCACGTGGACGGCAAGACCAGGCTCTATGAGATCCGCTCTTTCCTTCATACGGAAAAAACCGTCATGGGACGGAGAGATCAGGAGATGAGTGAAGAGTACGAAGAGAAGATGCGTGCTCTTTTCAACGGCAGCAAAGGGTTTCACGGAAAAGGAGAGGGAAAATGAGCGAACTCATGGTGAGTGTCTCCGGCATCCGGGGGATCGTCGGCGAAAGCCTCACGCCCGACGTCATCCTTGACTACACCCGCGCCTTTGCTCACCTCATCCGGGGCGGAAAAGTCGTCCTGGGTCGTGACAGCCGCGTGAGCGGCCCCATGATCGCCTCTCTTATCACCGGAGCTCTTACCTCAGCCGGGGTGGATGTCATCGACCTGGGGATCGTCCCCACACCCACCGTCCTCCTGGCTGTAGACGATTTGAAAGCCGACGGGGGGATCATCGTCACCGCCTCCCACAACCCCAAAGAGTGGAACGCGTTGAAACTGGCCTCTTCCAAAGGGGTCTTCCTCAATGCCCGGGAATCAGAAGAACTTCAAAGGATCCTTGAAAAGAGAGAGTTTCAACTCGTGCCCTGGGATAAGCTGGGCTCCATTACAAAGGACAATGAAGCTGTGAAACGCCATATGGATCAGATCTGCGCCCTTGTGGACGAAGAACGGATCCGCGCCAGCCATTTCACCGTGGCCCTGGATTGTGTCAACGGAGCAGGGGGTGTCATCACGCCGCTCTTACTGACACGGCTGGGCTGCACCGTCCATACTATAAACGAAGAACCCACAGGGCTCTTTCCCCGCGACCCGGAACCCACGCCAAGCCATCTGGGAGAGCTGGAAGCCCTTGTAAAAAAGACAAAAGCCCATATCGGATTTGCCCATGACCCCGACGTGGACCGCCTGGCTCTCGTCACCGACGAGGGGAAGGCCCCCGGGGAAGAATATACGTTAGCTTTGGCTGTGGAAAGCGTCCTGGAAAAGAAAAAAGGGGATGTGGTCTGCAACTACTCCACAAGCTCCCTCACCGAGGAAGCGGCCCGGCGCAACGGGGCTCAGCTCTTCCGCGCTCCCGTTGGAGAAGCCAATGTGGCGCAATTGATCATGGAGAAGAAAGCAATCATCGGAGGTGAGGGGAACGGCGGAGTGATCTATCCGGCACTCCACGTGACCAGGGATGCGCCCCTGGGGATCGCGCTCATCCTGGACCTCATGGCGCGCCGGAATAAAACCGTCTCGGAACTGGTCGAGAGCTTTCCCCCCTATATCATGGTCAAAGAGAAGAAGACCTTCCAGACCCTGAACCAGCGCCGGGAAGCCCTGAAACAGCTGGAAGGATACCAGTTTCAAGATGCCCGCGGGATCGACACAAAGGACGGGCTGCGCCTCTCCTTTGATGAAGGCTGGGTCCATATCCGCCCCTCGGGGACAGAGCCCGCCATCCGTGTCATCGGTGAGAGCCTTTCAAAAGAGTGGCTGGAAGATAAAATAAGATCAATGTGGAAAGTGATGGAACAATGATGTCTGTAGGCGTTGATATTATCGAGATCGACCGCATCAAAAAGGCCATTGAAAAACGGGGAGAGCGTTTCCTCAAACGGGTCTATTCAGCCCAGGAGATCGCTTATTGCTCGCGCAAGGTGAACCCTTACCCCTCTTATGCCGTGCGATTTGCCGCCAAAGAGTCCTACATCAAGGCCATGGGAGGGCTTCACGGCCGGCGCCTGGCCCAGATCGAAGTCTCCCGCCAGGAAAACGGACAACCCTACTTTATCGTCAACGGGAAACGGGACCGCAGGCTGCACCTCTCCCTCTCCCATTGCCATGCCTATGCCGTGGCCATCGCATCTCCCGGGAGGTCCCTGTGAAGGCCCTGTCTGTCGAGGAGATGAGACGCTGCGACAGGAAAGCCGTGGATGACAAGGGATATACCTCTGTCCTTCTCATGGAGCAGGCTGCCCAGGCTTTTACGCGCATTTTCATGAGCCGCGTTCCGTGCGACAAGCGCATCACCGTCCTCACCGGGAAAGGGAACAACGGCGGCGACGGCTGGGCTGCAGCGCGGATCCTTCATGTGAACGGGTATGATGTGACGGTTTTCCCCCTGATGAACCCTGCAACAGAAGAGGGGATTTTTCAGAAGAGACTGGTCCTGAATCACGGGATCACGGTCATTGAAACAAGCGATTTTCGGGATAGTGACGTCATCATCGATGCGGTCTTCGGCACCGGTTTTCAGGGAGAACTTCCCGAAAAGGTCAAAAAAGTGTTCCTGGAGGCTTCTTCATCGGATCTTCCCGTCTGGGCTGTGGACATCCCTTCGGGCGTCAACGGGAATACGGGAATCGCCGCGGCGGGCGCCCTGAAAGCTTTTGAGACGGTGATCTTTGAATATCCCAAATACGGCCATTATATCAACGCCGGACGGGCCTTGAGTGGAAGGCTCACTGTGGTTCCCATCGGGGTGAAAGCTCAGGACAAGGAGGAGAAGGAGTTTTACGGGTCGGTCTTGACCGAGGATCTCCTCTGCATTCCCGATCCACCGGCTGATGCCCATAAATACAGCAGAGGAGCCGTTCAGGTCATCGGAGGCGCCGAACCTTTCATGGGTGCGCCCATCCTGGCTTCTCTGGGAGCGCTTCGTGCCGGAGCCGGTTATGTAATCACCGATGCGCTTCACAAGGGGCCGGTACAAGCGCCCGCTGAGCTCATCGTGCGCGGACATGAGGGGTTGAGCAAGGTGACGCTTCACGAGAAGTGCAGTGTCCATCTTGTGGGCCCGGGCCTGGGACGGAGCGGGGAAGCAAAAGATTTCTTAAAAAAGCTGTTTCAAGAAGAACAGGGGAGGCGGTTTGTCCTGGATGCCGATGCGCTCTTCTTTTTTGAAGAATTTTACCGCAAAGGCGTGCATGAGACTATTGTTACGCCCCACCTGGGGGAGTTTTCCCGGATGACCGGGATGCCCGTGGACGAGATCCGGGAAACCATGATCCCCATGGGACAACGCTTTGCCCGGGAGAAGGAGTGTGTCCTGGTTCTCAAATCCCACGGGACGGTTCTCTTTTTTCCCGACGGGAGCTTTTCTTTTAACCCCACAGGCAATTCTTTTCTTGCCACCATGGGGAGTGGTGATATTCTGAGCGGGGTGGTTGCTGCACTCTGGGCCCGGGGGTTTTCCCGGGAGCAGGCGGCATCTGCCGGAGTGCTCATGCACAGCCGGGCCGGTGACCGGCTCGTTGAAGGGGGAGAGGTCAATTTCACAGCAGGCGGCCTTGCTGCTGCCATACCGAAAGTCATTAAAAGGGGTTGATAGCATGATGGACAGGGGTAAAGTCCAGATATTTTCCACACGCAGTTCTGAAGATTATGCTGTTTCCGTGATCGAGGAGTTGAAAAACCTCAATGAGTTCACACGGAAATACAAAGACCTGAAAGGGGACCTGGAGGTCAAGACCTTTTCCGACGGGGAGATCGAAGTGGATATCGGCGAGTCCATCCGCAAAAAGGATGTTTACCTTTTCCATAATTCTTCCCGGCGCAACAAATATAACCTGTCTGTGGGAGATAACCAGATCGAGCTCTACCATGCCATCGACGCCTTAGCGAGGGCCCAGGCCAAGAGCCTTACTATCTTCGAGCCTTATACCTCCTCTTCCAGAAGCGACCGGGCCACACGCCGCTCTTCGGTGGGCCTCTGGATCCATATCAAGACCATGATGTCCCTGGGGATGACCCACTACATCACCTTCCAGCTCCATTCGGACAAGTCCAAGACCATCATCGACCCCACCAAGGCCAATATCGACGATATGCCTGCCACATCCCTCCTGAAATACCATATGCTCAAAGACTTTGTGAAGACAAAAGAAGCCTTCGATACAAAAGTCCATAAAAAATGGGCCATCTGCTCGGTAGATGCCGGCGGGGAGAAGATGGCGCGGCAGTTTGCCGAGACTTTCAACTGCGACCTGGTCATCGCCAACAAGCGCCGGAGCATCACCCAGGCCAACACCGTGGAAAAGATCGATATTCTGAGCGATTCTCCCCTGGACGACAAGACCATCTGGATCATAGACGATATGATCGACACGGGGGGTTCCGTCTACACCCTGGTCAAAGAGCTCAAAAAACGCGGGGTGAAACACGTGAACATCGCCATTATCCATCCCGTCCTTTCAGGGCCGGCTGTCCAGCGTTTGAGCAAGCTCCACGAAGAGGGCTTTTTAGAGCACTTCCTCTGCGTGGATACCATCTACATCCCCGAGGCCATGAAAAAGGATCTGCCCTTTATGACCGTAGTGAGTTCGGCGCGCCTGGCCGCTGAGATCATCTACCGGATCAACATCGGCTCTTCCATCACCCAGTTTTTCTGCCCCGAAGACCCCTATTCTGTCCTGGATTAGCAACAGATGAGGGAAAAAAGCGTAAAAGAAGGGGAAGAAAGGAGATAACATGAAACACATGATCCTGATACTTATGATTCTTTGTGCAGCGCTTCCGTTGATGGCTGAGATGCCGGGAGCTGTTTTTGTCAATACCGAGATGGGTGGACGCTCCATCGGCATGGGCCGGAGTTATGCCGCCATCGCCGAAGGAGGCGAGTATTTCATCTATAACGTGGCGGGAAGCGCCTTTTTTGATAAAAAGGAGGTCTTCTTTAACTTCCAGGGAAACGATGAGTTCGATCAGAATAACAATGCATTGAGCTTCTCCATGCCCGTGGCTCCGCTTTACGGGACCATCGGGCTCAATATGCTCTATTTCGGCCTGGGAACGGTGGATGCCACGGGAAGCTCCGGAGAGATCCTTCCCTCTTTTGAGGTCTATCAGATGGTCATCGGGCTCACCTATGCCACAAAGATCAATGAACACGTGGGAGTGGGAATCGCATTGAAATACATCAACGACCACCTTGACTCTGATTTTGCAGGTGATGCCTTCGCCATTGATTTCGGCGGGCTCTATAAAAACGAAAAGGAGATCAACCCCGACCTGACTCTTGTGTACAGCGCCGGAGCGACTCTTCAGAACATCGGCACCAGGATCTCCTATCAGGACAGGGAACAGGCGGACGCGCTTCCCCGGTATCTTCGCTCCGCTGTCCGCGGATCTCTGGATTATCAACCGTGGAACACTATGGTGACCATGTCACTGGGTTATGACATGGATTTTGTGGAAAACTTTACAGATAACGCATCTGTCCACTGGGGATGCGAGGTCGCCTTTATGGATGTGATCTTCCTACGCGGAGGGTATTACTCCAATAATTATTATGAAGATTCCGCTTTCAACTGGGGCCTGGGTTTTTCCTATGCCAATATCAGCCTGGATTTCGCCATGGATAACCTTTATTCGCTGGAGAAAGGGTCCAGCATCTACTCGCTAAGCTTCCGGTTCTGATATGATAAAAAGGATCATCTCTTTTCTTCTGCTTCTGGCCCTTCTCCTCCCTGCTGCGGCGGGGAGGGAAGGGATCAGCCCGGCCAGGGCCTTCTTCTACTCGCTGGCTGTTCCCGGGCTGGGCCAGTATATGAACGGGCAGAAGGTGAAGGGAGAGTCCTTTATGCTGGCCGAAGCGGTGAGCATCGGCCTCACCGCCTATTTCTCCTACCGCTCAGACCTTGCCGTGGACCGCTACATCTCCTATGCCGACACCCACTTCTACTATGAGGGGGACGACCCTGAGCGCAAGAGTTATACGGAGATGTGGGAGCTCCTCCGGGAGCGGGTCTACGCCAAGACAAACCTTCCCTACGAAAAGGTGGGGGAGTATTACGAACTCATCGGAAAACTTTCTGAACTCACCCCGTTCTGGGACGAACCCGCCCAGCAGGCCTACTATTACGACATGCGCCAGGAGGCCAACCGCCTCTATAAGACGAAAAACACCTTTTTAGCCGTATTGATCGCAAATCATGTGATAAGTGCCGTCGACGCCTTTATCGGGGCTTCCAGGCACAATCTGGGGCTTTCTGGGGGCATTCAGGAGGATGGTGGGTACGAGATCGGCATCGAGGTGAAGTTAT